>ERZ1034363.41-NODE-41-length-80788-cov-9.184324_pt1 | contig 80788 bp, 74 predicted proteins | sample MGYA00520616_ERZ1034363 | MGnify/ENA primary metagenome ERZ1034363 (study PRJEB33736, sample SAMEA104284506) | Azolla filiculoides | biome: Urban; feature: Water surface; material: Ditch water | place: Netherlands | collected 2015-10-28 | depth 0-0.1 m ...
GTAAGTTGTTTAAAGACTTCGGAAACGTCCATGCCGATGGCTTCGTTACAGGTGAGTAGGCCAAAGTCCGTGTAGAGACGTGCTGTACGTGGATGATAGTTGCCGGTACCCAGATGCACGTAGCGACGCAACATCGGTATGCCGCGTTCATCCTCTTCACGCCGGAGTATAAGTAGCGCTTTGGCATGGGTTTTGTAACCTACTACACCATAGACGACATGAGCACCCACTTCTTCGAGCTTGGTCGCCCAGCTGACATTGGTTTCTTCATCAAAACGGGCCAACAGTTCGACGACGACGGTGACTTCTTTACCGTTTTGGGCAGCACGGATGAGTGAGTTCATCAGTACAGAGTCGGTACCGGTCCGATAAACCGTCATCTTGATGGCGACCACTTGCGGGTCGGTGGCGGCAGACTCCAGAAGTTGAATCACCGGGGTAAAGCGCTGGTATGGGTGGTAGAGCAGTACATCACCTTTACGGATGACGCTGAAAATATTTTTGCCCTTTTCCAGGCGTTTCACTTCGCCGGGAACGAAGGTGGGAAATTTCAGATCCGGGCGATCGACCCAGCCCGGCACCTGCATCAGGCGTACCAGGTTGACCGGGCCTTCAACGCGGTAGAGATCTTTTTCCTCAAGGCCGAACTGCGTAAGCAGGAATTCAGTCATGGCGGGTGAGGTGTTGTCAGCGACTTCCAGCCGGACGGCATCGCCGAAGTTACGCTGCGGCAGCTCGCCCTGAATCTTGGCCCGCAGATTTTTAACTTCTTCCTCGTCGACGAATAGATCGGAGTTTCGAGTCACTCGGAACTGGTAGCAGCCCTGAACTGTCATGCCGCTAAATAGTTCGCCGACAAAGGCGTGAACTATCGATGAAAGGAAGGTAAAGGTATATTCGGATTCCGGTGTCAGTTCTTGCGGCAAACGGATAATGCGCGGTAGAACACGGGGTGCCTGAACAATGGCAATGCCTGAACTACGTCCGAAAGCATCACGGCCTTCCAGTTCGACAATGAAGTTAAGACTCTTGTTGTAAATGCGCGGGAAGGGGTGTGACGGATCAAGACCAATTGGGGTGACAACCGGCATCACTTCACGGAAGAAGTAGTCGCGGATCCATTCCCGCTGTGCATCAGTCCACTGGGAGCGCCTTAGAAAGCGGATGCCTTCATTGGCAGCGGCAGGTAATAGTGTTTCGTTCAATTCACGATATTGGTCTGCCACCAGTTTGTGGACTGCCGAAGACACTTCGTCGTAGGCTTCCTGAGGCAGTAAACCGTCTGTCGTACGTGTTTTGCTATGGCCTTTAATCTGCTCTTTGAGCCCGGCCATACGGATTTCAAAGAATTCGTCCAGATTCGACGACACGATACATAGGAAGAACAGCCGTTCAAGCAATGGCACCCGTTCGTCCTGGGCCTGGGCAAGCACCCGGCGGTTAAAGGCGATCAGCCCCAGTTCACGGTTCAGAAAATGGCTGGGGGGTGCGTTATGTGCCGTCGGTGTCATGGATCAGATGCGTCGTCAAAGAAATGATATGCAGAGTAAGCATGGGTATTGTGACAGGAATATGAATGCCTTGTTTTATCTGGTTGAAAATTAGGGTAACGGGGCTTATGCCACTGGGTTAAAATTACAGGCAATGGCTTAGCCATCTAACAAGGGACAGGGATGCAGTACGAATCAATTGCCGCAGTAGATCTGGGCTCCAACAGTTTCCGCCTGGAGGTGGGACGCGTTGTCGACGACCAGATTTATACCCTGGACTCACTTAAGGACCCCGTCAGGCTGGCCTCAGGCTTGCAGGCTGACAAAAGTCTGGATCAGGCCTCCCAAGACCGTGCGCTGGTGGCGCTTTCCCGTTTTGGTGAGCGCTTGCGGGGTTTGCCTCAGGATGCGGTGCGCGCTGTGGCGACAAATGCCTTGCGGGTTGCCAAGAATGCAAACGCTTTTCTGGTTCAGGCTGAAGCGGCACTGGGTTTTCCGATTGAAATTATTGCGGGTCGGGAAGAGGCACGGCTGATCTACATTGGCGCGCTCCATTCGCTACCAGCGTCAGACCAGCAACGCTTGGTATTTGATATTGGCGGGGGTTCAACCGAGTTTATTATCGGCGCCGGCATGAAGCCGTTAAAGCTCGAATCGCTCTTTATGGGCTGCGTTAGCTATACGCTGCGTTATTTCCCGGATGGTCTGATTGATCGCCGTCGTCTACGCGAAGCGCAGATGGCCGCAGCCAAGGAAGTTTCACTCATCGCTCATGTCTATAAGCAGACAGGGTGGGGCGAGGCGATTGGTTCTTCAGGCACAGCGCGGGCGATTGCCGATATTCTCGAGCAGAACGATCTTAATCCGAGCGGTGCCAGCGGCATTACGCGCACCGGGTTGGATAAGCTCTGTGCCTTGATGATCCGCTACAAGCATATCGATGATTTGCCGCTGCAGGGGGTTAAGACAGACCGTATCCCGGTTTTGCCCGGGGGGATTGCGATCATGTCGGCGATTCTCGATACCCTAGGTATCCAGCAGGTGACCTATGCCGATGGCGCACTACGTCTAGGTGTGCTTTATGACTTGCTCGGCCGTTTCCACCACCACGATATGCGGACGGCCACGGTTAAGCATTTTCAGCGTCGCTATCAGGTGGAGTCTGAACAGGCGAGCCGGGTCAGTGATACCGCTGTAGAAATATTTTCGGATCTGATGGGATTAAAGCTGCGCAGTCATGAAGATCGCGAAAAAGATCTGCAGTTTGTGCGTTGGGCCGCTGCTCTGCACGAAGTGGGTTTGTCGATCGCGCACAGTGGTTACCACAAGCATGGTGCCTATATTCTCGGTTATGCCGATATGCCCGGATTTTCGAAGATGGATCAGGCGCGGTTGGCATTGCTGGTGCTTTGTCACCGGGGCAAACTGAACAAGGTAGGTGAGCTGCGCCGTGATGACATGGCCTGGCGCAAGATACTGGCCCTACGGCTGGCGGTTATTCTGCATCGTTCGCGCCTTGAAAGCGGCGTACCCGAGCTGCAGGCATCGGAGACGGTGAATGGCTTTACCCTGCAGGTACCCGCTGTGTGGCTAGAAGATAACCCGATGACTATGGCCGCATTACGGGATGAGACGGTAACCTGGGAAGAAGCAGGCTTCCGTCTACGTATCCGAGCGACACGCAGATGATTCATTCTGGCGCGATTGATTCGGCCTGGTGGATAACAGGCTTCCTCGTCGCCGGCTGGTTCTACCTGTGGGCTTTGCGTCCATCTAATTTGCTCGTAGGGGAAATACGGAGCCGCTGGCCTGCTGTGCTGATTGCCACGGCCTCATTGGTGGTGCTCTGGCATATACGCGCCACAGTCATGCAGGGATTAAGCCTGCATTTGCTCGGCGCTATGCTGTGCACCCTGGTTTTCGGATATCGATTGGCGCTCATCCCCCTATCGATTGCACTTCTGACCGCGGTGCTTTCTGCCGGTGGTGACTGGCTTGCGCTGGGACTTAATGCCTGTGTGTTGGTGCTCTGGCCGGTGGCATTAAGTCAGCTCGTTGCGCATCTGGTTGGGCGGCTGCCTTCCAATCTATTTGTATTTATCTTTGTCGGGGGCTTTTTCGGGGCTGCCGGGGTGGTTGTTATGACCGGTTGGTTGCTCAGCCTGATGTTATGGCTAACGCAGCTTTATCCCTGGGGGCCTTTACTGGAAGATTATGCGTCCTATTGGTTACTCGTGGCGTTTTCCGAGGCCTGGTTAACAGGCATGTTGTTAACGGTGATGGTGGTTTATCGGCCAGATCTGGTTCGCCAGTTCGACAGCGTTCGTTATATTGATAACGCCTGATACATGCGGCGTAACGCTTTAATCCGTTTAGGGCGCCTGGCCTGGCCGGTGCTGATTGCGCAGTTGGCTACCATCGGCATGATGGCAATCGATACCGTGGTTGTCGGGCGTTCCAACACCGATAATCTGGCGGCATTGGCGGTGGGGGCCAGTATTTATGTGTCGCTCGCATTGGCGCTGTCAGGGGTTGTTCAGGCCTTGTTGCCGGGGATTGCGCATCAGATTGGCCGAAGTGATAACGCGGCCGCCGGTAAGCTGATCTACCAGGCTTTCTGGCTTGTAATATTGCTGGCAGTGGTTGGTGATCTGATATTGTTGTTTCCGGGTTGGATGATTGCTCTGGCTGAATTGCCGCCCCAGGTTGAAGCATTAACCCGTGACTATCTGTTCATCCTTGCCTTTTCTCTTCCGGCGTCTTTGGGCTATCGGGCTTTTCATGCCATTGCCGGCGGGGTGGGTAAAACACGCCCATTAATGTGGTTGAGTCTAGGCCAGACTTCGGGTCATGCCTTACTGGCGCCACTCCTGGTTGATAGCATCACGGTGGGTACGCTCACGCTGGGTGTAGGCATGGGTGTGAGCGGGGCAGCGTTGTCACAAGCCATACTGGCCTGGTTGGTCTGTGGTGCAGGCGTACTGGTGCTCGCTAAATCGTCTTATTACCGGCATTTCTTGCGCAGCACCCTTCGGCGTGGACCGGACTGGGCTTCCTTGCGTCATTTGTTACGCATCGGTTTGCCGATGGGGTTTTCTTATTTCGTTGAAATCACCGCTTTTACGGTGATGGCGATCTTCATTGCCCGCCTGGGCCCGGAAGTGTTATCCGGCCACCGGATTGTGGCGAATCTATCTGCCATGGTGTACATGTTCCCATTAGCGATTGGCACTGCTACGGCGGCGCTCGTTGGGCAGGCTGCGGGTGCGGATCGTGATCATGAGGCCCGTTTACTGACTAGCAGTGCCTTTCTGATTGGCTGTGTGGGCTCAGGCCTATTGGCGCTCCTGCTCTGGTTTTTCCGGGCCGATTTGGCCTGGCTAGGCAGCCCGGATACCGAAGTACAAATGGTTGCCATCAGCCTGGTCGCCTATGTGGCGGCCTATCAGCTATTCGATGCGGCTCAAACGGTGGCCGTTTTTGCGTTGCGGGGCTATCACGTAACCTTAGTGCCCCTGGTGATTCATCTGGCCGCATTCTGGCTGGTAGGGCTATTAGGGGGCTATCAGTTGGCCTTCCATGGCCTACCCATGCTGAGCATAGTGCCAATGGGTGCTTCCGGGTTCTGGTGTGCCGTTCTTATTGCGACAGGTCTGGCGGCTGTCGGTCTCGTTAGCCTGTTGCTCTGGGTGCAGAAACTTCGTCAGCAGCCTGCCTGATTGATTCAGACAGGCGCTTGTTGCCGTATTACTTGCGTGGGGGCATTACGGGTGGCCAGGAGCCATCCGCACGTTTACAGAACCGGTAGTTACCCGCACTTTTAACGTTTTCGGCAATGTTCACCATATGGATGACACGGCAATCCGGGTTTTTTTCCGGATCAGCGTAGGGCGTTAAGGTACCAAAGGCACCGGTGCCCGGGTTGCTCCATTTGATTTCGGTGCCATCTTTGGCCTTGAGGGCTTCGTGGGCTGCCTGATTGAAAAATTCAGCATCCTGATCGGTAAAGCGGGACATCGCCTGGTCTGCCATGAAAGCCATGTTGGCAGCTTGCACCGGCGTGGTGCCAAGTAGGGTCAGAACCGTAAAGGCCGTCGTAATGGCAGTAAGAAGTGATTTGCGCATGCTTTACTCCTAGGTTTATGCGGTAAGCCGGTGATTTTTAGCCGCGGGTGCTGGCCTGGCTTGAAACTTCGGTCAGGGTAACCGGCGGCAGTTGTTGCCAGCCTGGTTTGCGGTGTTCGGCAATAACGGTGGTAAATACGCCGCCACGCACGTAGAACTTGGCGGTCAGGCGCATAAACCGGGGCGCTGTAGCGATAACGAGGTCATCCAGAATCCGGTTGGTCACGGCTTCGTGGAAGGCGCCCTCATCTCGGAAGCTCCACATGTAGAGTTTGAGGCTTTTAAGCTCGACGCACAGTTGATCCGGGATGTAATCGAGGACCAGAGTCGCAAAGTCAGGTTGTCCGGTTTTAGGACAAAGACAAGTAAATTCAGGGATTTCCATGTGAATCGTGAAGTCCCGCTGAGGAGTGGGGTTCGGGAAGGTCTCTAAGGACTTGGTTGGTTGCGTGCTCATAGTGGCGGCTCTTCTGTGTCTGGTTCTCTGCAACTGATATTATAAGCAGCCTTTACCGGCAGTTCAGACATATTCTTGTCTGAATGCCACTAACATACGTCCGATTTCGGGCGCGCGATGAACTATGCGACTCACCAAGCTTAAACTTGCCGGCTTTAAATCCTTTGTTGATCCGACTAATGTCGAACTTCCGGGCCAACTCATTGGCGTGGTAGGGCCGAACGGTTGCGGTAAGTCCAATATTATCGATGCCGTGCGTTGGGTGCTGGGTGAGTCCCGGGCTACCGAGCTGCGTGGCGAGTCCATGCAGGATGTGATTTTTAACGGCACAACAAGCCGTAAACCGGTTTCGCGGGCCAGTGTCGAGATGGTTTTCGATAACAGCCTCGGACGTGCCGTCGGCCAGTGGTCGCAATACGCAGAACTATCTGTCAAACGGGTACTAACCCGTAATGGCCAATCCGATTATTTCATCAACAATCTGAAGGTGCGTCGTAAAGACGTGACGGATCTGTTCATGGGTACCGGCCTCGGCCCACGTGCTTACGCCATTATTGGTCAGGGTACGGTGTCGCGCATTATTGAAGCAAAACCGGAAGAGCTTCGGGTCTTCTTGGAAGAAGCAGCGGGTGTTACCCGTTATAAAGAGCGCCGTAAGGAAACCGAGGGACGTCTTTCCGATACCCGTGAAAACCTGGCCCGTCTGGAAGATATCCGTCAGGAATTGGGTGCGCAGATTAATCGCCTGGAAAGCCAGGCAGAAGTTGCCGAGCGTTATCAGAATCTGCAGGCAGAACTGATCAGTACGCAACAAAAACTCTGGGCACTTAAACTGCATGAAGGGCGGACCGATGCCGAAATGCTCGCCGCTGGTTTGAGCACTGCCCAGATAGAGCTAGAAGAAACGGTTGCCCGCCAGCGTAATATCGAAGCCGAACTGGAGTCGTTGCGCGAAGCCTATTACACCGCCAATGATGCTGTGCAAACTGCGCAGAGTGCGTTTTTCAGTATCAATGCCGAAGTGGCTACGATTGAGGCAGATATTCGCCATCGTCAGGAGACACGGCGCAATCTTGAGGCCCGTCTACTCCAATTGAACGCTGACCGTGAAAGCTGGAAGCAGCGTCAGGCTCAGGCAGAAGAAGATCTTATTCGCTGGTCCGAGCTGCAGGAGCATGCCGCCATGCGCCTGGCCCAGACCCGTGAAATGCTGGAGCGTGCGCAGGAGGGTCTACCGGCGTTCGAAGATGCAGAACGTGAAGCACAGGCGCAGGCCAGTCAGTTCCGTGGTGAACTTTCCGGTCTCGAACAGCGCTTGCAAGTCGCCCAGGCGAATCGATCCAACGCCGAGCGTAATCTGGTTCGCGTCAATCAGCAGATCGAACGTCTGCAACGTGATGAAGCTGCGCTAACGCCGCCTGATGCTGATCGTATCCAGGAACTGGCTGAACAGCGGGAAACCGCTGCCATGAGCCTCGGTGAATTGCAGGAAAAGCAATCGAGTGCGGAAGAGCATCTCGGTGTGGCTGAACAGGCTGTACAAGAGGCGACTGAACAGCAACGCACATTACATCAGGAATTTACACAGACCCAGGCCCGGCATCAGGCATTGAAGCAGTTGCAGGAGCGTGTCCAGTCCAGCGGAACACTTCCTGATTGGCTGCGCAAGGCCGGTTTGCAGGAGCGCCCGGCACTCTGGCAGGAAATTCGTGTCGCCAGCGGTTGGGAGCTTGCCGTTGAAGCGGTGCTACGTGATCGACTCAAGGCAGTGGCCTGCGGCCAACAGGATCTGCCTGATCTGGATCGCTGGTTTGCAGAACCCCCATCATTGCGCCTAACGCTACTCATGCCTGAATCATCTGCAGCTGCAGAGTCTTTTGCTGCGGACTCGTTGATGGCGCAGATTGATTGCCTCAACGCACACATCAAGCCTGTATTGGCGCGTTGGTTGAAGGGTGTGCGTACTGCACCCGATTTGCAGGCAGCACGAAGCATGCAATCTCAACTGACGCCTGAAGAAATGATTGTGACGGCGCAGGGTGTGTTGCTAGACCGTTACAGCGTGAGCTTCTTTGCACCAGACGCAGCGGATCATGGATTGCTGGAGCGTCAGCAAGAACTGGAAGCAACCCAGTCCCGCGTGGAATCGCTGTCCGCTCCGCTGGAAACTGCTAACGGCCGGGTAGAAAGTACCAGAGAACAGTTACGGCAAGCCAAGTTAACAGTAGATGCGTTGCGCCAGCAGGTGCAAACAGCCCAAGCGGAACAGAATCGTTACGCCTTAGACTATGAAAAACTGTCGCAGGCCGTACGTCACCACGAAGAACGTATTCGTGGACTGAATACCGCTCGTGATGAGCAACTGGCAGAACAGCAAGCTGAACATCTCCGTTTGGAGGAGCAGAACGCCTTGCTGCAGAATCTGGAATCGGCCGTTACCGTTGCCCAGAGCTCTCTGAGCGAACGTCTTTCTGTGAGAGAAACTGCAAGCCGGGCTTTGCGCGATGCGCGTGATGCCATGGTTAAGGTAGAACGCGAAGTGCAGGAGGCCGAGTTCTCCTGCCGTGAATGCCAGACCCGTCTGGATGATCTTAAAAATCAGGCGCGCCTCTCGGTCGATGAATGCCGTCGTATTGATGACAGTACCGAGCAAGCTAAATCCGAGCTAGAAGGCGCGGATGGCGACGAACTGCGAGAGAAGCTTGAGTCTGCGCTGACATTGCGGACGGAGAAAGAGCAGGCCTTGGCTGAAATCCGAGATGCTGCTGAAAGCAAAGCGGGTGAACTGCGTACGCTGGAAGAAAGCCGGATGCGTATGGAGCAGCAACTTGAGCCGGTCCGTGCGCGTATCAACGATCATCAGCTCAAACATCAGGCTGCAGAACTCGCAGCGGCCCAGTTTGAAGGATTGCTCACGGAAGCTGGATGCACCCCTGAGCAGATTGATTCCCTGATAGCTGGTGTCGGTGATCTGAAAGCAGGGCCGTTGCAGTCGGTGATTACCCGCGTCCAACGTGAAATCGAAGCCATGGGCCCAGTCAATCTGGCCGCCCTGGTTGAGTTGAACTCGGCCCAGGAGCGTAAAACGTATCTGGATGCACAGTCGCAGGATCTGCTGCTGGCGATGGAAACGCTGGAAAATGCGATCCGTCGTATCGATCGTGAGACCAGAACACTGCTGCAAACGACCTTCGATGCAGTGAATCAGCATTTCGGTACTTTGTTCCCCGGACTCTTCGGTGGGGGTGAGGCACGTCTGATCATGACCGGCGATGAAATTCTTGATGCCGGTGTGCAGGTCATGGCGCAGCCACCTGGCAAGAAGAATTCCACGATTCACCTGTTGTCTGGTGGTGAAAAGACATTGACAGCGATCGCGCTGGTTTTCTCGCTATTCCAGCTTAATCCGGCACCATTCTGTCTGCTGGATGAAGTCGATGCACCCCTGGATGATGCAAATACCGTCCGTTTTTGCGAGATGGTAAAACGCATGTCAGATAAAACGCAGTTCCTCTTCATTAGTCATAATAAGATTGCGATGGAGATGGGTAACCAGTTGGTTGGCGTGACGATGCAGGAGTTTGGTGTGTCACGTATTGTTGAAGTAGACATGGAAGAAGCGCTGCAAATGCGCGAAACGACGGTAGGTTGATCATGAATGAACTGCAATTGAGTCTTTTGGGTCTGGGGCTATTCGCGATTGTTCTAGTGGTGATTTATAACCGTTGGGTAGAGCGCAAATACCGTAAGCTCAATGCCCCACCGCCCGTTGAGGAAAGTGTCGAAAACGAGGAGGCGGTAGCTGGTTCGGAAAGACAGGAGCCTATCTGGGATCACGGACCTGAAGATGGTACTGCCAATGATGCTATGGCGTCGGCCGATCAAGTGGCTTCGGATAATTCAATAGCAACCCCGTTAGAACCGATTGCTGCTTTAACCGAGGTTGAATCCTGGGTAGATGCAATTGCGACTTTACGTTTCTATGAGCCGCGCACTGCCGGATCAATTCGTGAAACCCTAAACCAGATGGGTATCGAACGTTTTGAACGGGTTGAGTTTTATGTCGGAGATGGCTGGCATCTGCCCGATACGATGCCTGCAGATTCTCTGGTGAGCAATCTCAGGGCGCGCATGCAGTTAGCTTCACGTCGTGGACCTGTCTCACCAGATAGCTTGCACGAGTGGATGCGATCACTGGAGAGTCTGGCACAGATGCTTTCTGCCGGTCTATCAGTGGAGTCGGAATCCGCCTTGATTGATCGTGCAGCGAATCTTGATGCTTTCTGTGCACGGGTGGATGCGCTCATCAGTCTGAATCTGAAGCCTAGACTTGAAGTCTCTGAAACTTTCGACAAACTCAAATCTGTTGCAAGCACACAGTCATTGACTGGTGAGTTCCCTAACTTTGTTCGTTTGGGGCCATCCGGTGAAGTTGATTTTCAGGTGATTGCAGATTCCAATACATCATTGGTCAGTCTCATTCTGGACTTCCCGCATGTATCCCGGCCCGATGCCGTTGTCGTCGAGATGCTGGATCTGACACGTGTGCTTGCCGGCATGCTTGATGCCGAGATTGTGGATGATTCTGGACGTCCGTTGAGCGAAGATGGTATTGCATTACTGGTGAATCAGGTGATCCGTTTGAACGCCACGTTGCAGGCGCAGGCGATTGAGCCTGGTTCTGCATTGGCTCACCGTCTATTCTCCTGACCGCTCCGGTGCAGGACGCCTTTGATTTCAACGCGCCTCCATCAGTAGGGGCTGGCACTGGGCAGACTGCAGCGGCCCGGGCAAAGGACCTGCGTCAACTGCTCGAGCGATACGCTCATGCCTATTACGTTTGTGATGCACCTGAAGTACCGGATGCCGAATACGATCGGTTATTCCGTGAGCTTGAGGCTTTGGAAGCCGCCGATCCGAGCTTAATTGTTGCCGAATCGCCTACGCAACGAGTGGGGGCTGCGCCTTTAGCAGTGTTTGAACCGGTGACGCACCGGACGCCGATGTTATCGATCAACAATGCTTTTTCAGCAGAAGAGGTTGAATCGTTTGATCGGCGATGTCGCGATACGCTCGCCCTGTCAGATACCGATCCGCCGATTGCTTATGCCTGCGAACCCAAATTCGATGGTTTAGCAATTTCGCTCCTCTATGACGATGGTGTATTCATGCAGGGTGCCACGCGGGGTGATGGGGCTACAGGGGAGAATGTCACACTGAATCTGCGAACGATCCGCAGTATTCCTTTGCGTTTGACTGGACAAGATGTGCCACGTGGTTTGTTCGAGGTGCGTGGTGAGGTACTCATCAAGCGTGCCGATTTTGCCCGGCTTAATGAGACACAAGCTAATTTAGGAGAAAAGCAGTTCGCCAATCCCCGTAATGCAGCTGCAGGAAGTTTGCGACAACTGGATTCTTCGATTACCGCACAGCGACCATTGACCTTTTTTGCCTACGGTATAGGCGCAATTGATTCCATAGCGGATTTGCCAACTACTCAGTCGGGGGTCCTCGATTGGCTTTCAGCGCTTGGCTTTCGGGTCGCAGAGTCACGTGCTGTGGTAGCAGGCGCTTCGGGCTTGCTGTCATATTTCGAAAAATTGGCTGAAAAGCGGCCGAATCTCGCCTATGACATCGATGGTGTTGTTTATAAGGTAGACCGGCAGGATTTTCAGCAACGTCTGGGTTTTGTGTCACGTGCACCCCGGTTTGTGATTGCGCATAAATTTCCGGCTGAAGAAGTGCTTTCCCGTGTTGAAGCGATTGATGTGCAAATCGGCCGTACTGGGGCGGTGACTCCGGTTGCTCGCCTGGAACCGGTTTTCGTCGGTGGCGTTACGGTAACTAATGCAACGCTGCATAATTTTATTGAAATGGCACGGAAGGATATCCGTGTTGGTGATACCGTCATTGTGCGTCGGGCAGGTGATGTGATTCCCGAGGTAGTGACATCGATCCTTGATCGACGCCCACTTGATGTAAACGGCCAGCCGCTTCATGCCTTGATGGCATGCCCGACACATTGTCCGGAGTGTGGCTCCCATATCGACTTGCCACCCGGTGAGGCTGTCGCGCGTTGTACTGGCGGCCTGGTGTGTCCGGCGCAACGCAAACAGGCCTTACGCCACTTTGCTTCGCGCCGTGCGATGGACATTGAAGGACTGGGTGAAAAAATCGTTGATCAACTGGTTGACGCCGGGTTGGTCCATTCGCCCGCAGATTTGTACGATCTCACCGTAGTGCAGTTATCTGCGCTGGACCGCTTTGCCGAGAAGTCTGCTGAAAATCTGGTCGCTGCCATACAACACAGTTGTGATGCCCGTCTTGATCGGCTGATTTATGCCTTGGGAATTCGTAATGTGGGTGAACAAACTGCAAAGGATCTGGCGCGACATCTCGGTTCGATGGATGCGCTGGTTCAAGCTGATCAGGCGGCGTTGATGCAGGTGCCGGATGTGGGCCCAATCGTTGCCGAATCAATCGTCGCATTTTTCGCCGAAGTGCATAACCGGGAAGTGCTGTCTCGATTACAGGCTGCCGGCGTGCATTGGCAAGATCTGCCTACGCAAGTGAAGGAGGGGCCTTTGGTCGGCAAGACCATTGTCCTGACAGGCACTTTGCCCAATTTAACGCGCGATGAGGCTAAGGTGCTCATTGAAGCGGCTGGCGCAAAGGTTGCAGGTTCTGTATCCGCTAAAACTTTCTGGGTGGTTGCGGGAGAGGCTGCCGGCTCCAAGCTGGATAAGGCTCAAAGTCTTGGTATCGAAATACTGGATGAAGCTGAATTTCTGAAACGTTTACAATCATGAAAAAACTAATGCTGTGGATAGGGAGTATCCGATGAAAAAGGTTCGCAAAGCTGTTTTCCCCGTGGCCGGCCTGGGCACCCGTTTTCTACCTGCTACCAAGGCGAGCCCCAAGGAAATGCTGACTGTGGTTGATAAGCCGCTGATTCAGTATGCAGTGGAAGAAGCAGTAGCTGCAGGCATTACGGAAATGGTTTTTGTAACCGGGCGTAGCAAGCGCGCCATTGAAGATCATTTTGACAAGGCCTATGAACTTGAAAGCGAACTGGCGCAGAAGAATAAGCAGGCATTGCTGGATATCGTTCAGAATATTCTGCCCAAGCACGTTAACTGTATTTACATCCGTCAGGCGGAACCACTGGGCCTAGGCCATGCCGTCCTGTGCGCGCAGCCGGTTATTGGCGATGAACCGTTTGCCGTTCTCTTGGCAGATGACTTGCTGGATGGCTCAACCCCTGTGATGAAGCAGATGGTTGATTGTTATGACTACTACCGTTGCTCGGTGCTGGGGGTGCAGGATGTGCCGCGTGCCGATACCAAGAGCTACGGTATTGTAGATGCGCGTACGGTGTCAGACCGCTTGGAGCAGGTCAACGCTATTGTAGAAAAGCCGGATCCAGCCAGTGCCCCATCAACGCTGGCTGTTGTTGGTCGCTATATTCTTTCCGGTCGCATTTTTCACCATCTCGAACGGGTTCAACCCGGCGCAGGCGGAGAGATTCAACTGACTGATGGTATTGCCAGTCTACTGGGAGAAGAACAGGTCTTGGCCTACCGTTACGATGGCGTTCGCTATGACTGTGGTTCTAAACTGGGCTATCTGAAAGCAACCGTTGCGCTGGGTCAACGACATCCTGAGGTTGGTGCAGATTTTTCTCAGTATCTGGATTCACTCAAATAAGTAGTTCGGATTCATTCATGCATCACGATCCTTTGCGCGCTGAATGTCTGTACGACAGAGCGGCAATCGATCGCTGCATGGATTTGCAGGCGGCTAAACTTAACGAACGCTATGCCGGGTCGCACCCGTTAGTGCTTTGTGTGATGACCGGCGCCATGATTTACGCCGGGCACTTGCTACCCCGATTGAACTTTCTGCTTGATCTCGATTATGTACATGCCAGCCGCTATGGTGATGCGCGTACGGGAGGTCAATTACATTGGATTGCCCGTCCGACCCAGCCTGTTAAGGACCGTGAGGTTTTGTTGCTCGACGATATCCTGGATGAGGGTGTGACCTTGCATGAAATTGCCAAATGGCTGAATGCAGAAGGTGCCAGTAGCATCGAAATTGCCGTATTAACGCATAAGGAAAAGGCTGCGCCACAGCCGTGCCAGCCAGATTATCCCGCCCTGTCAACACCGGACCGCTACGTCTACGGTTTTGGTCTGGATGTCGCGGGTTTATGGCGTAACGCCAATGGTATTTTTGTGGCGGCCACTGAATGACGCACACATCTGGTGCCCGCAGAATGACATCACTCGAGGAGCCCCTCGCTGATACCCTGGCCCGCTGGTCTGATGAGTCTCTCGATCTGGATAAGCAAGGTGCATATGACTGGCTTTGTGGCCGGATAAAAGGCGACAGGGTGCTTGAGATTGGCTGTGGGTTTGGTCAGTCAACCGCTGCATTGAATCGCCAGGGCAAAACAATTTTTGCCCTGGATAACCGGATGGATTGCCTGGAGGCAACCCGTGATGCCGTCCCAGGTGCGATATACGGCTTGGCTGATATTCGACAGGTTCACGAGCTGCTGATCAAAGATCTGCTTGAGTTTGCGCCTAATACAATGGTGCTGTGGTTGGCAGGTGCGCCAGCTGAATCATTGCCACGGGATGTGCCTGAGCAGTATGCCGTGATGCAATACCGTTTATCCTTCCAGCAAGCGGCAGTCGCATTAGCAGCACAATTGCCATCTGTTCGTACCATTCATCTCGCTGACCGGACAGCCTTTCCATGGGCTATGAAGGATGCTGGACGTCAGACTATGGCTCAATTGATCACAAGCGCTGTTATTGGTCAGAGTCCATTTCAGGTAACGGTGGCAGATGTTCAGTTTCGTAAGCTGCTTGCGCCTGCTTCGTCGGTGCACCATGCGATGCCGGCAGGGATGGTTCCAGTGTTGGGTGAGGCTACGTTACACCGGAATGACGGTACATCTTTTAATATCGACTCGGATACATAGTTCATGAGTACAACAGAAAAGCAGCCATTGCTCGCAATTATCGGGGGAAGTGGTTTAAACCATTTACCAATACTCGAAGATGCACGCCGGCAGTTTGTCCGCACGCCGTATGGCGAACCCTCTTGTCCGATGACGCTAGGCACAATCTGCGGGCATCCGATGGTCTTTTTGGCCCGGCATGGTCACGGACACACCATTCCGCCTGATGCCATTAATTACCGGGCCAATATTTCTGCGCTCCATAGTTTAGGTGTGACAGGCATTGTTGCTGTAGGCTCCGTTGGATCCATCGAACCCGGTTTAAAACCTGGCGATCTCGTTATTCCCGATCAGTTGATTGATTACACCTGGGGAAGGGCATCTACCTTCTACGGCTCTGAACCGGGCTTGAGCATGCACATTGATTTTACGCACCCATTCTCCAATGAAGTACGCTCGCAACTTTTGGGTGTTGCTAATCTATTGGGGTACAAAGTACGTGAAGGGGGTGTTTATGCCTGTACGCAAGGACCGCGACTGGAGACGGCTGCTGAAATCCGCCGCTTGGCAGGTGATGGGGCCGATGTCGTTGGTATGACAGGTATGCCAGAAGCCGTCTTGGCACGCGAGTTAGGCATTCCCTATGCGCAATTAAACGTGGTGGCAAATTATGCAGCAGGTCTCGGTGAGAGTGTCGACGGTGTCGAGTTCAGTGCCTTAGGGCCTGTGCTGGAAGAGGCCATGTGTAAAGTTCGCCTGCTGATTGAAACACTGGTGGGTTGCAAAGTCCCTTGAACGCAGTGCGAACCTAAATTTTTATTTGTTCCAGCAAGTCGTTTTCAAGGAGCACTCGGTCCCGGCTTTGAGAGAGTGCCCGACCCGATATCAGAAAGGTATCCTCAACCCGTTCGCCTAGCGTTGAGATCCGCGCAGTGTGTAATGAAACACCGTGCTGCCGTAATGTATCTGCGATGGCATAAAGCAAACCGGTACGGTCTGCTGCACGGATTGATAGCACGTATTGATTGCCGCTTTCATCGGGTTCCAGCAAGACTTCAGGCGTAATCGGGAAGGATCGAACCTGACGTGAAATTCTACCCATGCTCGGTGTGACGGGTTTTATATTGCCAAGCAGTACTTCCAGCAGGTCGAATTCGATCATGGCACAGGTTTCCCGATCCATATCTCGTTCTGATGCATCCAGCAGATTGAAGCTGTCTAAGGCGTAGCCGTGCTTAGTGGTGTGAATCTTGGCATCCATAATGGAGTAGCCAATAGAACTGAAAAAACCACATAGCTTAATGAACAGATCAGGTTGGTCCGGGGCGTAGGCGAGTACCTGTATACCTTCACCTTCCGGATTAGGCCTGGCGCGGACAACGGGTTTGTTCTCATGAGTCCGGTAATACAGGCTACGGGTATGCCAGGCAATTTCTTCATCGGTGTGACGGAGAAAGTAGACATCATCCAGTTGCTTCCAGAACTGGGTTTGTACTGAATCGCCAAGGGCAAAGTAACGTAGATGCTTAAGTGCATCGCGTTTGCGTTGTACGACGACATCACCGATCTGTTCGGGATTGTCTCCCTTCAATACCTCGAGACGACTTAATGTGCTCCGGTACAACGCTTCTAATAATCGCGCTTTCCAGGAATTCCAGACTTTGGGGCTGGTACCACGGATATCCGCTACGGTGAGCAGATAAAGCGCAGTGAGATGACGCGCATCGCGAACGCGCTTACAGAAGTTCGACACCGTTGTGGGGTCGGAAATGTCTTCCTTCTGGGCAACAGCAGACATGGTCAGGTGTTCTTTGACCAGCCAGACAATCAGCTCAGTATCCTTTTTATTCAGGCCGTGAGATTTACAGAATTGCTCTGCATCAGCCATGCCCAGTTCGGAGTGGTCGCCGCCACGTCCCTTGGCAATATCATGAAATAACGCAGCAAGAACGAGTAACCAGGGGCGCTCAAACTCATTCATTAGCCGATGGCAGAATGGGTTTTCATGGGCAAAATCTTCTCGAACAAAGCGGCGGATGTTACGCACGACCTGAAGAATGTGCTGATCGACTGTATAGACGTGAAAGAGGTCGTGCTGCATCTGACCCACCACTTGCCCGAACGCGGGTATGTAGCGACCCAGGATATCGAACTGGTTCATCAGTCTGAGCGCGTGCAATACACCATTCTTTTGCCGCAGAATCTGGATGAATAGACGTTTGTTTTCCGGTAGCTGCCGGAACTCCCGATTTATCAGTCGCCGTCCGGCATACAGCGCGCGTAATGTTCGCGCAGTCATTTCCTGGACGCCCCCCTGTTTCTCCATGAGCAGGAAGGTTTCAAGAATGGCAGAAGGATTGCTCTGATAAATCATTGGATCTACCAGATCCAGTTGGTTGCCCACCTTCTGGAAGCGGTCGTTCAGGCGGCGGATTTTCTTTTTGCTGGCGGGCTCTATCCGTTCGCTAATCGATTTGAGCACCAGGGTATTAATCTGTGTAACGCGTTTCGCGATGCGGTAGTAGCGCTGCATGAACTGTTCGCTGCTACGGCGCTCAGCGATATCCGTAAAGCCGAATTGCTGAGCGATCTGACCTTGTATATCGAAAAGTAGGCGGTCTTCGGCGCGGCCTGTGAGCAGATGCAGGTGGATGCGCACATCTGCCAGAAACCCGGCGGCCCGCTCTAATGCAACACGCTCATCGCCTTGCATCAATTCGAATTGTTGCAGCGTTTGCCACACGTTGTCATGCTCGCCAAACCCAGCTGCGCAGGCTATCCAGTTAAGGCTGTGTAAATCACGGAGGCCGCCAGGACTTTCTTTACAATTCGGCTCCAGACTGAACGCACTAAAGGCATGCCTTAAGTGACGTTCTTCTTGCTCGGCTAACTTGGCAGCAATGAACTGTTCGTGCGACATGCTTTGCTTAACCGCAGTTTGCAGTTGCTTATGGAGTTTTGCCTCTCCACAGATCAGACGGGATTCTGACAGGGCAGTTTGTACCGTGACATCGGCCTGTGCCGCATTGACGCATTCATCGATTGTCCGGACGCTATGTCCCACGGCTAGACCGATATCCCAGAATTGACTGACGAGCTGTTCTAGCGCTGATTCGACTTCAGATGTGGGTGGTGATTCAAGTGCAATCAGGACATCGATATCTGAATGAGGATAGAGTTCGTTTCGACCATAGCCACCCACGGCTATCAGTGCTGATGATTCCGGAAGTTGCGCATTTGCCCAGAGCCTTTTCAGCATCTGGTCAACCAGATGGGCGCGACCCGTCAGGTAACTTTTGTGGTCGGGCTTAGCAAGATAGGCACTTGCCAGATCCTTTTGCCCGTCTTTGAGAAAGTCACGGATTTCGGCCAGGGCGTAATGCGAACTCTTTTCGGTCATGGCTTTTTAGAAGTTCGGGCGGGCGGGTGTACCGGCTGAAAGGGTGAGTACCTCAACGCCATCGGCGGTAACGACAATGGTGTGTTCCCATTGAGCGGATAGAGAGTGATCTTTGGTCACAATGGTCCAACCGTCAGCCAGTTCTCGGATATCTGCTTTGCCGGCATTAATCATCGGTTCGATCGTGAAGATCATGCCTTCTTCCAATTTGAGCCCGGTACCGGGTTTGCCGTAGTGCAGCACCTGGGGATCTTCATGAAAATGGGCGCCGATGCCATGCCCGCAGAATTCACGGACTACGGAATAGCCGTTTTTCTGGGCATGTGTCTGGATCGCGTGTCCAATGTCGCCTAATGTGGCTCCGGGGCGGACCACATCGATTCCCTTCCACAGGCATTCATAAGTGACATCGGTCAGTCGCTGGGCGAGGGTTGAGACACCTCCAACGCAATACATACGGCTGGTGTCACCATACCAGCCATCTTTGATGACGGTGATGTCCAGGTTTACCACGTCACCCTTTTTGAGCTGTTTGTCGCCCGGAATGCCATGGCACACCTGGTGATTGACCGATGTACAAATAGACTTAGGGTAGGGGGTATAGCCAGGCGGCTGGTAGTTCAATGGGGCAGGAATTGTGCCTTGGACATTGACCATATAATCGTGGCAGAGCCGGTCAAGTTCGCCGGTTGTAACGCCCGGCTTTACAAAAGGTTCAATGTAATCAAGCACTTCTGAAGCGAGCCGGCATGCGACACGCATCGATTGAATCTGTTCGGGGGTTTTAATCGTAACGCTCATGTTATTGGCTTTATTGTGAGTGAAGCGGAGTTAAAGCGGGGTATCGGCAGCCGAATCCGAAGCATAACCGAGTCCCTCCTGTGCGGCCAGCCAAACGTGATGTCAGGCTTGCTGCAGTGCGCTGTTTACTGGTACAATCTGCAAGTTTTCTCAATGAAAACCGACCTTTCGGTCGTCACTGTCCCGAAGCATCCGTTTCGGGGCAAATCCACACACAATACCGAATTCAGGGTGTTTTCTCCGGAAAATCGCAATCGGTGTTGTGGCGGTTTAACCCTGCAAGGAGTCGTTATGTCGACAATGCGTCAAATGCTGGAAGCCGGCGTCCACTTCGGACACCAAACCCGCTTCTGGAACCCCCGTATGGCCCCCTACATTTTTGGGGCTCGTAACAAGATTCACATCGTAAACCTTGAAAAGACTGTTGCTAAGTACAACGAAGCAATTGCGTTCGTTAAGAAGCTGTCTTCGAACAAGGGTACGGTTCTGTTTGTTAGCACCAAGCGCCAGGCTCGCGAAATCGTTGCTGAAGAAGCTGCACGCGCCGGTATGCCTTGGGTTGACCAGCGCTGGCTGGGCGGCATGCTGACTAACTACAAGACGCTGAAGCAGTCGATCAAGCGCCTGAAAGACATGGAACAGTCGGTAGAAGACGGTTCGTGCGAAAAGCTGACCAAAAAAGAAGCGCTGGATTTCAAGCGCGAATTGGAAAAGCTGCAGAAGTCCATCGGCGGTATCAAGAACATGAACACGCTGCCAGACGCTATTTTCATCATCGATGTCGGCTATCACAAGATTGCCGTAACCGAAGCCAAGAAGCTGGGTATTCCAGTCATCGGCGTGGTTGATACCAACCACAATCCGGAAGGCGTTGATTACATCATTCCGGGCAACGATGACTCGTCGCGCGCGATCCGTCTGTACGCTCGTGGCATTGCTGATGCAGTGCTTGAAGGCCGTAGCCAGTCGATCCAGGAAATCGTTGATGCCGCTGGCGGTGATGACGAGTTCGTTGAGGTCGAAGAAGAAGTCGCGGGCGAATAACCCGTCACGCCGGACACCTGGTTCTTTCGGGTTTATCCGGCATGATCGGCCGCCTTCGGGCGGCCGATTTGCAATAAGCAAGCTATTTGCCCGTGATTGTCTGGGGCAGGTGGCATGAATCAGATTCGAATTAGGAGATAAGCATGGCTGAAATTACCGCAGGAATGGTCAAAGAACTTCGTGAAAAGACCGATGCGCCAATGATGGAATGCAAGAAGGCACTGACCGAAGCTCAGGGCGATATGGCCAAAGCCGAAGAAATTCTGCGCGTCAAACTGGGTAGCAAGGCCTCCAAGGCTGCTGCTCGTATTGCTGCTGAAGGTATCGTGGGTATCTACATTGCGACCGACGGTAAGCTGGCATCAATGGTTGAAGTGAACTGTGAAACCGACTTCGTTGCCAAGAATGATGACTTCCTGGCCTTTACGAGCAAGGTTGCCGAGCTGGTCGCAACCAAGAACCCGGCTGATGTGGCTGCACTGTCGGCGCTGCCGATGGACGGTTCGACCGTTGAAACCGTGCGCGCTGCTCTCGTAGGCAAAATCGGTGAAAACATGGCGATCCGTCGCTTTGTGCGTATTGAAGGTGCCGGTCAGGTGGCTTCGTACATTCACGGTGGTAGCAAGATTGGTGTGCTGGTTGATCTGGTTGGTGGTGATGAAGCACTGGCTAAAGATCTGGCCATGCATATCGCTGCTAACAAGCCGAAGTCGCTGGACGCCTCGGGTGTTGATGCAGCGCTGATCGAAACCGAGCGTCGTATTGCTGCCGAAAAAGCTGCCGAATCGGGCAAGCCGGCTGATATCGTTGCCAAGATGGTTGACGGTACCGTTCAGAAGTTCCTGAAGGAAGTGACTCTGATGGGTCAGGTTTTCGTGAAGGCTGAAGACGGTAAGCAAACGATCGAGCAACTGCTCAAGCAAAAGAATGCTCAGATCAAAGGCTTTACGCTGTTCCTGGTAGGTGAAGGCATCGAGAAGAAGGTTGATGACTTCGCCGCTGAAGTGGCTGCACAGCAGGCTGCTGCCGCCAAGAAATAATTGTGTCTGTAGGGTCACGCCAAGTGCGTGACCCGCCGGATTCTTGAAGCACGCATCTCTGTATTGAAAGGTCAAATCATGGCAACGCCCAAATACAAACGCATATTGCTCAAGCTGTCCGGAGAAGCATTGATGGGCGATGATGCGTATGGCATCAATCGTCAGACGATCAGCGGTATCGTCGCCGAAATCAAAAAAGTCGCTGATCTGGGTGTCCAGATGGGTGTCGTTATCGGGGGCGGGAATATCTTCCGCGGTGTCGCAGCGTCTGCTTCCGGTATGGATCGGGCCCAGGCAGATTACATGGGTATGCTGGCCACGGTAATGAATAGCCTGGCGCTACAGGATGCCATGCGTATTGCCGGTCTGCCGGTGCGCGTTCAGTCAGCACTCGATATCCAGCAAGTTGTTGAACCCTACGTGCGTGGTAAAGCCATCCGTTATCTGGAACAGGGTCGCATCGTGATTTTTGCGGCGGGTACGGGTAATCCATTCTTTACGACAGATACGGCTGCTGCATTACGCGGTGCGGAAATCGGTGCGGAAATCGTGCTGAAGGCAACCAAGGTTGATGGTATTTATACGGCTGATCCCAAGAAGGATCCGTCTGCCACAAAGTACGAAACGATTTCTTTTGATGAAGTCATCCAGAAGGATCTGAAAGTCATGGATGCAACGGCGTTTGCCTTGTGTCGTGATCAGAAATTGCCGATCAATGTGTTTTCAATCTTCGAGCCGGGTGCGCTAGAACGTGTCGTTATGGGCGCCACCGAAGGCACCCTCGTTTATTGCTGAGATCAGGATAGTTAACATGAGTGAATTATTGAAAAACACTGAGCAGAAAATGCTCAGATCCATTGAAAGCCTGAAAATTGATCTGGGTAAGATCCGGACGGGTCGTGCACATACGGGCATTCTGGACCATGTGATGGTCGAGTATTATGGTTCTATGGTGCCGATTAATCAGGTAGCCAACGTGACGCTGGTTGATGCGCGTACGCTCGGTGTTCAGGCTTGGGAAAAACCCATGACTGGCAAGATTGAAAAAGCAATTCGCGATTCGGACCTGGGTCTGAATCCAGCCAATCAGGGTGAATTGATTCGTGTGCCGATGCCAGCGTTAACTGAGGAACGCCGCAAAGAACTGATCAAGGTCGTTAAAGCAGAAGGCGAGAATGGCAAAGTAGCGATTCGAAACCTGCGTCGTGATGCCAACAATGCCTTGAAAGATGCCCTGAAGAATAAAGAAATCTCCGAAGACGACGAGCGTCGTTCACAGGATGAGATCCAGAAGCTGACAGACAAGTCGGTGGCAGAAGTCGACAAGATGTTAGTTGAAAAAGAAAAAGAGCTGCTGCAGATCTGACGACTCATATCATGTCCGTGACCCGCTGGTTCAAAAGACAGGCTCAGCCCAAGGCTGAGCCTTCTGTCCTTGATGGCGTCTGTCCGCGTCATATCGCCATCATCATGGATGGCAATGGCCGTTGGGCCAAACGTCGTCTGTTGCCGCGTTTTGCCGGGCACAGACAGGGTGTGGAAACTGTGCGCAGCACAGTCCGTCGATGCCTGGAGCTTGGTGTCTCGCATTTGACCCTGTTTGCATTTAGTTCTGAAAACTGGCGTCGGCCACCTGAAGAAGTCACGTTGCTGATGCAGTTGTTTATGCGTGCACTGGAGCAGGAGGTCGACAAGCTCAATGAGCATGGCATCCGTTTGCGCATCGTTGGGGATCGTTCGCGTTTTGCCCCGGAACTGCAGGCGATGATTGCGCAGGCAGAGACATTAACCTCAAGCAATACCAAGCTAACGCTTCATGTGTGTGCCAATTACGGTGGGCGCTGGGATATTGCCCAGGCAATTAACCGTATGGTGCTCGCACAGCCAGAACGGGCAGGGGAGTATGTAGAGCAGGATCTGGAACCCTATCTGTGCTTTGCCGGTGTCCCGGAGCCTGATCTTTTCATTCGCACGGGTGGTGAGGAGCGTATTTCCAACTTCCTGCTCTGGCAACTGGCTTACTCAGAACTCTATTTCACACCCGTGCTTTGGCCAGAATTTGGCGAAGACGAGTTTATTACTGCCATACGTTCTTTCCAGAAACGTCAAAGACGCTTCGGGCAGACAGGTGATCAGATCGAAGCGGCACAACGTGCTGCTCTCCAGGGCCCAACCGCCGATAAGGAAGATGCATCATGTTGATGACCCGTATTAAAACGGCCGCGGTGCTTTTACTCCTTGTTGTTCTGGTGCTATTTGTCTTGCCCGGGTGGACCTGGATCGTTTTTGCTTCATTGGTTGCTGGCCTTGGTTTCTGGGAGTGGCTGCGAATGACAGCTGTCCCCTACGTATCGCCCATTGCCCGAATCATTCTGGCGCTCCTGTTGGGTAATATATTAGGAGCGCTGGCGTTGGTTGCGCCCGTATTCTGGATGGCCTGGCTAACCGGTATCAGCTTGATACTCGCCAGTGTGTTCTGGCTTCTGGTTGTTCCTTTGTGGCTGGTTAAGCGTTGGGAACTGCGTCAGCCGGTGCTCCATTTTATCGTTGGCCTTGTCCTGATCGTGCCAGCCTGGTGTGCGCTGGTTTCCATGAAGTCGGTGCCGCCGGAACCCTGGCTGCTACTGGCTACGATGGCGGTGCCCTGGATTGCCGATATCGGTGCCTATTTCTCCGGGAAGCAATTCGGTAAGCGCAAACTTGCTCCTGCCATCAGCCCGGGTAAAACCTGGGAAGGTGTTGCTGGCGCTGCTATCTGCATCATGATTTATGCTTTCGCAATGCATCAGGTTGGCGGGATTTTTACGGCACTCTCTTTGCCTGTGTTGCTCCTGTTGCTGGTGCTTTCGGTAACCGGCGATTTGTTCGAGTCACTGATGAAGCGACAGGCCGGTATCAAAGATAGCTCACAGCTTCTGCCGGGTCACGGCGGTGTGTTAGACCGTATTGACAGCCAGCTTTCTGTATTGCCGGTTGCACTCCTGATGATTATTCTTGCCGTTGGCCATTAAAGAGACTCTGATGCAGCAGCGCATTGTCGTCCTTGGCTCCACCGGTTCCATAGGGCAGAGTACACTCGATGTGATTGGTCGCCATCCTGAACGCTATCGTGTTCACGCATTGGCAGCCTTGCGTCAGATCGATCTGCTTGAAGCGCAGATAACTCGCTTTAATCCCGAAGTTGTAGTTGTAGTTGATGCTGCAGCCGCAACAGAACTAAAGGCGCGCTTGGTTAACCGTGGGTGTGCTGTCGACGTACAGACAGGCGCAGATGCGCTGGTTAAACTTGTGCAGCGCCCAGAAGTGCATACGGTGATGGCGGCGATTGTTGGTGCTGCCGGATTACCCTCGGCACTTGCAGCAGCAGAAGCAGGCAAACGCGTATTGCTCGCCAACAAGGAAGCACTTGTTATGGCTGGGCCCGTATTCATGGACGCGGTGCGTCGTTCTGGTGCCGTGCTGCTGCCCATTGATAGTGAACACAACGCCATTTTTCAATCGTTACCTGCAAATTATCAGGTTAACCCTGAAGTTCATGGCATCAGCCATATTGTGCTCACTGCGTCAGGCGGGCCATTCCGTGGATATAAACGGGAACAGCTTGCCAATGTGACGCCAGAGCAGGCCGTTAGCCACCCCAAATGGTCGATGGGGCCAAAAATTTCGGTTGATTCGGCATCGCTGATGAACAAGGGCCTGGAAGTTATCGAGGCGCACTTTTTATTTGGACTGCCTGCCGAGCAGATCAAAGTGGTCGTACACCCTCAGAGTACGATCCATTCACTGGTTCAATATGTCGATGGGTCGGTGTTGGCTGAACTTGGCGAGCCCGACATGCGGACGCCGATTGCGCATGCGTTGGCCTGGCCTGAGCGCATTCAGTCCGGAGTCAGTCTGCTCGATCTCGTCGCATGCGGACAGTTTGATTTTGCCGCGCCGGATCTGGAAGCCTTCCCTTGTTTATCGCTGGCGTACGAAGCCCTGCAGAGGGGCGGTTCCGCACCGGCAGTGCTGAATGCGGCCAATGAAGTCGCAGTTGCTGCCTTTCTGGACCAGAAAATCGCTTTCCTGGAAATTCCGGAAGTGATTCGTCAAACGCTCTCACAAATTCCCGCAACTCCCCTGACCGATCTGGATTCGGTACTTCGTGTCGATGCACGGGCCCGAAGTTACGCGCAGTCTCTGGTTGAAAGCCGTCAATGAATTTTCTCAACTCGCTGTGGGCTTTTGTTGTAGCCATTGGCGTGCTCGTCATTATTCACGAGCTTGGCCACTACTTGGTCATGCGCTGGTGTGGTGTGCGCGTTTTACGTTTTGCCTTTGGTTTTGGCAAAACCCTGTGGTCACGTACCGATAAATCAGGGACAGAATGGGCGATTTGTCTCTGGCCTCTAGGCGGTTACGTTAAACCGCTGGATACGCGTGAAGAACAACACTTGTCCGCAGAAGAGCGCTTGCAGGCATTTGATACACAACCTGTATCCAGGCGCATTGCGATGGTAGCGGCGGGACCAGTCGCCAATTTTTTATTGGCCATTTTGCTTTACTGGGTCGTTTTTCTTAATGGTATTACCGAATGGCGCCCGATTTTGGCTGAGCCAGCTCCGGGAACGCCTGCCGCAGCAGCAGGTATTCATGCCGGGGATATGGTTACCCGTGTAGACGGAGAACCCGTTGAAAGCTGGACTGCCACTCAGTGGCAATTGATTCAGTTATTCGGTAAAGAACCGACAGTCACTCTTGCCGTAATAGCGACAGCGCAGGGGGTTCCACGCCCTGAAGCCAAGGATCGTGGTGTCGAATTGCGATTGCCTTCGGACGTGGCGCTGGGTCCCGCACTGTTACCAAGCCTTGGGCTAAAGCTTGGTGGCCCACCAATCGCTCCTGTTATTGGTCAGGTTCAACCCGAGAGCGCCGCCGACAAGGCAGGGATGTTGCCGGGCGATCTGATCAAACGCATTGGTGATCAGGATATTACGGATTGGTCCGAGTTCGTGCAGACTATTCGGGCGCACCCGGATAAGACCTTAAATCTCATGGTCGAACGTCAGGGGCAGATTCTGTCATTGACGCTGGTTCCCGTTGCTGTGGACGAACAAGGGCAAACGATCGGTCGGGCAGGGATATCTCCGCAACCGGTCGCCATTTCTGACGCGTATAAAATTCACAAATCCCTGAATGCAGCTGAAGCCCTAGGTGCTGCGGTCACGGAAACTTATGAGAAAAGTCGCTTTACCCTGGTGATGTTGGGGCAGATGATCGTTGGGAAAGCCTCACTGGATAATCTCTCGGGCCCGATCAGTATCGCTTCGGCAGCAGGGCAGACTGTACGCATTGGGTTGGACGCATTTTTACGCTTTCTTGCGATTGTGAGCTTGTCGCTAGGGGTGATTAACCTATTGCCGTTGCCGCTCCTAGATGGGGGGCACTTGATGTATTATTTCACCGAGATTCTGACCGGAAAACCCGTTTCGGCCGAACGTCAGGCCTTGTTTCAGCGTTTTGGTGTTGTTTTGCTTGGATCGCTGATGTTTATTGCAATATTCAATGACTTACAGCGACTTTTTAACTGGTAACCGGATGTCTCAGAAGCAAAACTCCCCGCGCAAATCACGCCTTATGAAGCAGCGTCTGTTCGCCGCCTGCTTCGGGAGTCTGCTTTCATTGGCTTCAATCGGCGAGGTCTGGGCACAAAGTCAGCATGAAACAGAAGCATTTCGCCCCTTCGTTGTTCGTGATATCCGTTTAGAAGGCCTGCAGCGGACTGAACCTGGGACGGTATTTACCTATTTGCCTATCAAAGTAGGTGAAACGGTTGATGCGCAAAAGATTACCGAGGCCATTCGTGCGCTCTATGCCACGGGCTTTTTCAAAGATGTCCGGATTGAGGCTGAAGGCCACGAGTTGATCGTGACTATCGCCGAGCGACCCGCTATTGCTTCGATTACCTTTGAGGGTATGAAAGAGTTTGAGAAGGACGTCGTTCTCAAATCTTTAAAAGAAGTCGGTCTGGCAGATTCGCGTATTTTCGACCGTTCCGTGCTGGAGCGTGCCGAACAGGAACTCAAGCGCCAGTATCTATCACGGGGTAAGTACGCGGTACAAATTACAACGACTGTAACGCCTTTAGAACGTAACCGGGTTGCGATCAACTTCGCTATTGTCGAAGGGGATACGGCCAAGATTCGCGAAATCAATATCATTGGTGCGAAGGCTTATCCTGAGAGCGAATTGCTTGATTTGTTCGAGCAATCCACGCCTACCTGGATGTCCTGGTATACCAAGGCAGACCAGTACTCCCGTCAGAAGCTCACAGCCGATCTGGAAAAGTTGCGCTCGTTTTATCAGGATCGTGGCTACCTGGATTACGCCATTGACTCCACGCAGGTTTCAATTAGTCCTGATAAAGAAAACATTTACCTGACGATTACCCAGAGTGAAGGTAATCGTTACATGATTAGTAGCGTCAAGGTGGTGGGTGAATTTATCGTGCCGGAAGCCGATATCCGGAAACTCATCAAAATTGCCCCGGGTCAGGACTTCTCACGTGAAAAGGTTAATCAGACCATTAAGTCGATTACCGAACGCTTGGGGAAAGAGGGATATGCCTTTGCTAATGTGAATGCGGCACCAGATATCAACCGCGAAAAGCGGCTGGTTGGTTTTACCTTCTTTGTAGATCCGGGCCGGCGCGTGTACGTGCGTAAAGTCAACGTAACCGGTAATAACAAGTCGCGTGACGAGGTGGTGCGTCAGGATACTCGTCAGATCGAAGGCGCCTGGTACGACGCTGACAAAATTAAACTGTCGCGCGAACGCTTAATGCGGACAGATTTTTTCAAGGTGGCTGATATTCAGACCCCACCAGTGCCGGGAACAAATGACCAGGTAGACGTTAACGTCAACGTCGAAGAAAAGTCCACCGGTAGCTTCCAGCTTGGTGCGGGCTTTTCCAGTTACGAAAAAATTACGCTCTCGGGATCGATTGCGCAGAACAATCTTTTTGGTAGCGGTAAGAACCTCACATTGTCTGTCAATACCAGCAAGGTTAATACGCTCTACAACCTGTCATACACGGACCCGTACTATACGGTGAACGGCGTCAGCATTGGCTACGATGGTTATTACAAGACCTTCAACTCGGCAACGCTTGATTGGCTTTCTACCTATAAGACCATGTCCGGCGGTGGCGGTATCCGTTTCGGTTATCCGTTGAGCGAAACCAGTAGTATGAATCTGGGCTTTACGATTGATTCGACCAATATTAATTTGTCGGGCGCAAGCACGACAACGGTCACAGATACATCGGTAACGCCAAACACAACGTACACGTATCCAAACGTGCCATATAACATCTACAACTTTACCGAGAAATACGGCACAACCAATACGTCATTGATTTCCAGCGCTGGTTGGCGATTAAACTCCCTCGACTCAAACATTATGCCGAATAAGGGTAATCGCTTTGGGGCCGGTGTGGAGCTTGCAAGCCCCCCAGGTAGTATTGCGTATTACAAACTGTCGTACCAGCAACAGCATTTTGTACCGCTGACGCCGAAAAATTCTCTGATTGCCATGGGCAATATCAATCTGGGTTACGGGCAGGGTATGGGTGATAAAGCCTACCCTTTCTATAAGAACTTCTACGCAGGTGGTATTGGTTCGGTGCGGGGTTATAAACCGGGTACCGTCGGTCCACAGGCAACCAACGCGGGTGGTGGTACGTCATATATTGGCGGTAATGAAGTCGCAACGGGTAACTTCGAGTTGCAAGGTCCGCTCCCTGGGCTAGGCGATACCATGCGTTGGAATGTTTTCTATGACGTCGGCTATGTGGGCGCCGTCGGCTCTGCGGCACCGGGTTGTTATCCGGGCATGGTCTGCTCACCGACCAATAATACGATTGCAACTTCGGTTGGTATAGGTATGGCCTGGGTATCACCGGTTGGCCCGCTTAAGTTCAGCTTGGGCTATCCTATCGGTGCGGGCCCGGGTGCACAGAAACAACCTTTCCAATTTACGATGGGTAGTGCTTTCTAAAGAGGCTGTTATGAATTACTTACGTTCTAGTCGTTTGAAGCTGCTTGCGATTGTTGCGTCGGGTTTAATTTTGTCTGGTCTTGCATCTGCAAGTGAAACCAAAATTGGTTTCGTTGATATGCAGCGTCTTTTTGATCAAGCCCCGATTGCCGTTAAAGCCAATAAGAAACTGACTGCGGAGTTTGCCAAGCGTGAACTTGAGCTGCAGAAACTGGGTAAGCAGATTAAGACACAGCAAGAGACTCTTGAAAAGAGTGGGACAACCATGTCTGAGGCTGAGCGTCGTAATCGTGAACGTGACTTGTCGGAAGCGTCCCGCGAGTTTCAGCGTAAGCAGCGCGAGTTCCGTGAAGATCTGGATGTCCGCCGTAATGAAGCAATGGCAATTGTTATAGAGCGTGCCAATAAAGCCCTCAAACAGATTGCCGAGTCAGAGAAATACGACCTGATCGTTCAGGACGCGGTCTACTTCAGTCCGCGCATCGATATTACGGACAAGATCATCAAAGCACTGGCTGATGACGGGAAGTTGCCTGCGCAATGAGTAGACCTATTGTGACGTTAACCCTGCTAGAGATCCAGGCCAAACTAGGCGGCGATCTCGTCGGGGATGGCTCGGTAAGTATTAGTGCCATTGCTCCATTGGCGGATGCGGTTGCCGGACAGATCAGTTTCCTCTCGCAGCGTAAGTACGCCCCCTTGCTGGCAACGACACAAGCGACAGCACTTATTCTGCCGATGGAGGCAGCGGGCCACTTTCCGCGCCCTCATATATTGACCGCTAATCCATATCTCTACTTTGCTCGTGTGAGCCAGTTGTTAAATCCGGTGGTTATTCCGGATCCGCGTATTCATCCAACCGCTGTGATTTCGCCTACTGCCAAAATTGGTCGTAATGCAGTCATTCATGCAGGCGTTGTCATTGGAGATGACGTTTGTATCGGCGATGACGCCCTGATTTATCCTAACGTCACGATTTATCATGATTGCCATATCGGTGATCGTGTCGTCCTGCATGCAGGGGTCGTGATCGGAGCGGACGGCTTTGGTAATGCCAAAGACGGTGATGCTTGGATCAAGATTCCCCAGATTGGCCGCGTTGTGATGGGTCATGACGTGGAGGTTGGTGCCAACACCTGTATTGATCGGGGTGCACTTGAAGATACCGTGATCGGTAACGGCGTTAAAATCGACGATCAGATCATGATCGGACATAACTGTCGGATTGGTGACCATACCGCGATTGCTGCCTGTGCAGGCATTGCCGGCAGCACCATCATTGGTAAGCGCTGTCTAGTTGGCGGTGCCGCCATGTTCTCTGGCCACATTGAAATTACCGATGATGTACAGATTTCCGGCGGCAGCGCCATTATTAAAAATATCAAGAAGCCGGGTCAATATACCGGCGTCTTTCCTAGTCTCTCGCACGCAGATTGGCTGCATGTCGCTGCTAACCTGCGAAATCTAGATAGCCTGAGTCGTAAAGTTCAGGCGCTGGAAGCGCAAATTCAGTCTTTGACCCAACCAAAAACCGGGGAATAAATCCATGAAACTCAATATCCATCAGATTCGCAAAATTCTGCCGCATCGCTATCCGTTCCTTCTGGTGGATCGCGTAGAAGATATTGAGTTTGGCAAGCGTATTCATGCCATCAAGAATGTCACGGTCAATGAGCCCTGTTTCACAGGTCACTTTCCTGAGTATCCCGTATTGCCGGGTGTATTGATTATGGAAGCCATGGCGCAAGCTGCGGCCATTCTGACCTTTGCATCGGCTTCTGAAGAAGAGACCCTGCAAGCGGCTGATGATCTGTATCTGTTCGCAGGTATTGATAATGCACGTTTCAAGCGTCCGGTCATGCCGGGTGACCGTCTTGAGCTGTTTGCAGAAATGGTGGCGAATAAGCGCGGCATTTACAAATATAAGGCCGTAGCCAAGGTAGATGGATTGCTCGTCGCCGAAGCCGATCTGATGTGCGCACACCGCAAGATGGGCGAGGCCTGATATGGTCAATATTCACCCGAGTGCACTCGTTCATCCGAAAGCCCAGTTAGGCATCGGTGTGAGCGTCGGTGCATTCACGATTATCGGTGAACATGTCAGCATCGGCGATGGCACCAGCATCGGATCGCACTGCATGCTTGAAGGGCACACCAGCATCGGCCGGGATAACAAAATTCATCATTACGCCGCACTGGGTGGCGTACCGCAGGATAAGAAATACAACGGTGAGCCAACGCGTCTGGAAATCGGCGATCGTAATACCATCCGGGAGTTTGTGAGCTTCAATGTGGGTACCGCTCAGGACAAGGGTGTCACCTCGATCGGCTCGGATAACTGGGTGATGGGTTATGTTCATATTGCACATGATTGTCGCGTCGGTAACCAGACCATTCTGGCCAGCAATGCTCAGCTAGCGGGCCACTGCGAAGTCGGTGACTGGGCCATTCTCGGCGGGCATACGGGTTATCATCAGTTTGTGCGTATTGGTGCGCATGCCATGATTGGTGGTGGTTCAATGCTGGTTCAGGATGTGCCGCCTTTCGTTATGGCGCAGGGCTATCCAACCATTCCGCGTGGGATTAATGCCGAAGGCCTCAAGCGTCGTGGTTTCACACCCGAAGCAATTAATGCGATCAAGCAGGCTTACCGTGCCATCTACAAATCAGGTTTAACCCTGGATGAGGCACGTCTCAAGCTGGATGAGCTGCAGAAGAGTGCCCCTGAAGTCGGCATCCTGAACGAGTTTCTTGCAACATCACAGCGCGGCATCATCCGTTAATTCTGGACGTATCAGTGACGGATAGGCGCCTGCGATTTGGCCTTGTTGCCGGAGAAGCTTCAGGGGATGTGCTGGGCGCCAGTCTGATTGATGCATTGAAGCGCCGCTACCCTGAGGCAGAGTTTATGGGGATCGGCGGCCCTAAGATGATAGCTGCGGGACTGCGCAGTGAATACCATCAGGAAAAGCTCGCTGTCCGGGGTGCGGCAGAGGTGTTGTCGCACCTGCCTGAGATTCTATCCATCCGTCGCGGCATTATTGCCCGTTTAAAATCCTGGCGGCCAGATGTCTTTATCGGCATTGATGCCCCGGACTTTAATTTGACTGTCGAGCGAAAATTAAAGGCGGCCGGGATACCCACTGTCCATTATGTCAGTCCAACAGTTTGGGCATGGCGCCGTGGCAGAACCAAAAAAATTGTTGCGGCCGTTAATCAGCTCTTATGTCTTTTTCCATTCGAGCCAGCCTGTTATGCAGACAAAGGGTTGCATCCGGTCTTTGTCGGTCATCCGCTGGCAGATGAAATTGACCCCGAATTAAACCGGGGTGAGGTTCGTCGTTCATTGATGTTGCCGGAGGCCTCGCCGCTTATTACGTTGATGCCGGGCAGCCGCCAATCCGAGTTGGCTTACCATGCCGAACTCTTTATCGAAACGGCAAACCGGGTTGCCGCTGAACTGCCCGACGTATTGTTTCTAGTGCCGCTGGCGACGCAGGAAACACGACAGCTCTTTGAGGCTGCACTTAAAAGACATGCGGTCCAATCTTTACGCGTGAAGATACTTTATGGTCATGCGCGAGAAGCGCTCGCTGCCAGTGATCTGGCTTTGGTCTGTAGTGGCACGGCAACACTGGAAGCGGCATTGCTTCGTTGTCCGATGGTCATTACCTATCGGCTGTCGGCTTTTTCAGCCTGGGTCTACAAAAAGTTGCGATACCTCACCTGGGTTGGATTACCGAATATTCTTCTGGGGCGCCTTGTCGTTCCCGAATTGCTGCAGGATGATGCAACGCCAGAAAAGTTATCTACGGCACTCATTGACCTATGGCGTCAGCCAAACCGTCGTCGTGAAATTGAAGAGTCTTTCGCGGCTATTCATCAAAAGCTGCGGCAGAACTCAGCAGAGCGCGCTGCTGATGCCGTCGTAGCGTGCATTGGCCAACAGCCATGATGACGCAAGCCTGGGTATGTGGTGTGGATGAAGCAGGACGCGGACCTTTAGCAGGTTCAGTGGTTGCGGCTGCTGTCATCCTTGATCCGTCACAACCGATTGTTGGTTTGGCTGACTCTAAAAAGCTACGACCTGCTGTGCGTGAACGGCTTGCAATTGAAATTCGCGAGAAAGCGATCGCCTGGTGCGTAGCAGAAGCCAGTGCTCAGGAAATCGATCAGATCAATATTCTGCAGGCCACCATGCTCGCCATGCGGCGAGCAGTCGAAGGTTTGAAGGTGTTGCCAGCGCATGCGCTGATTGACGGCAATCGTATTCCATCCGGATTACCTTGTGGCGCAGAAGCCATTGTTAAAGGTGATGCCAAAGAGGCGGCCATTTCAGCGGCATCTATTCTGGCAAAGACTGTTCGTGATGCGCAAATGGTTGAGATGGATGCGCGTTATCCGCAATATGGTTTCGCCAAACATATGGGTTATCCAACCCCGGTTCATTTAGCAGCGCTTAAATCATTTGGACCAACGCCGGAACATCGCCGCAGCTTTGGACCCGTTGCCCAATGTGTGTTGCCGGGGTTTGCCTAATGGAAGTGATTAGCTCTCGGCAGAATACCCTAGTGAAGCAGCTCAAAAAGCTGGTTGATAGTAAGCGTGCCCGTGCAGAAAGCGGACAGCTTGTTGCTGAAGGTGCCCATCTACTAGAAATTCAACTTAGTGCGGGTATTGTTCCAGAATTGATTGTGATCGCCGAGCGTTGTCTTCACAATCCGGAAGTGATTTCTCTCTCTCAGCAATCTCCCGCCAGCCGCCTCGTTGTTTTGAGCAATGCTGTTTTTGATCAGATTGCGCCGACCGATGCGCCGAGCGGCTTGCTGACGGTAAGTGAAATGGTGCATCCCGAAAAGGGGCCTTCGATATCAGTCGATACCCTGGTGCTGGATCGTGTTCAGGATCCGGGCAACGTAGGTAGTCTGATTCGTACAGCGGTTGCCGCGGGTGTACGACAGATTGTGCTTTCGGCAGGATGCGCAGACCCCTGGTCGCCGCGCTGCTTGCGTGCCGGGCAGGGCGCGCAATGGTTAGGGCAGATTTATGCCGAAGTGGCCATTGATGATTTTATTGCCACTTATTCAGGTGCAATAGCCGCTACCGTGCTGGAAGGCGGTGTTAATCTCTATGAGCAAAAGCTCAGCCAGGCAACGGCATGGCTATTTGGCAACGAAGGGCAAGGCGTCGATGCAAAGCTTGTCGAGATGGCTACGCATCGCATCACGATTCCTATGCCTGGTGGCATGGAGTCACTAAATGTTAATGCTGCGGCAGCAGTCTGCCTTTTTGAGCAGGTGCGCCAGCGCGCTTGATCAGCGCTAGAACGCTGCTTTATTGTCCAGCCGTATTTCCTGAAGAACTGTCGTTGATATTTCTTCGATGCTTTTCGTCGACGAGTCTAACCAGTGAATCCCTTCTCGTCGCATCATTCTCTCGGCATCGTTAACTTCAGCCCGACAATTGGATAGTGATGCGTATTTGCTATTAGGTCGGCGTTCTTCGCGAATTTTTGAAAGACGTTCGGGTTGTATTGTCAGGCCAAAAAGCTTTCCTTTGTGATCCTTCAGTTTTCCGGGTAGGGTGCCACGTTCAAAGTCTTCAGGTATTAACGGGAAATTGGCAGCCTTAACGCCATACTGCATGGCGAGGTAGAGCGAAGTCGGTGTTTTGCCACAACGTGATACGCCAACCAGAATGACATCAGCTTCGCTCAGGTCGCGATCAGTAATCCCGTCATCGTGCGCCAGTGTGTAGTTGATTGCTTCGATCCGGTTTTTGTAATCAGAACTATCTGTGCGGCCATGCGTGCGACCAACCGTATGGTTCGATTTGATGTTGATTTCCGCTTCAATCGGTGCAACAAAGGTTTTGAAAAAATTCAGGCATAACGCTGGAGCGCCTTCCAGTAGGGAAGATATTTCGTTATCTACCAGGGTTGTGAACACAATGGGGCAATAGCCGTCACGCTCGGCCACCGCTTCTATGCGCTGAACGGCATCAAGTGCTTTTTCCCGTGTGTTAATAAAGGGAATGCGCTGCTGTATCCACTCCACACCTTCAAACTGGCTCAGTAGGCTATGGCCTAGGGATTCGGCGGTGATGCCGGTGCCGTCAGAGACGAAGAATACGGTGCGTTTTGTAGTCATATGGGCATTGTATCTAAATCGCCGTACCTTTACATGGTAAATTGGTCATACCAAAATACTGTAATAAAAAAACTAATTAGTACATGGTCTTGGAAGAATATATCTGTCACAATGATGCATCAGCGTTTAGTGAAATCCACAGTTTAATTATTGGTCTTACCAATTAAACCTTATGATTCAGACACGACAACCGGTTCAGCGAATATCAGATAGCGTTGCGCATACGATTGAGCAACGTATTCTCGAGGGCGCACTCAAGCCAGGTGATCGCTTGCCTGCAGAACGAGAACTCTCAGAAGAGTTGGGCGTGTCGCGCCCCAGTCTGCGTGAAGCTATCCAGAAGCTGGCATCCAGAGGTTTACTTCATAGCCGCCAGGGCGGGGGTAATTTTGTCGCTGATACGCTTGGCGCCACAATGGCCACACCTTGGTCACAAATGCTCAATGAACATCCGGATTTGCAGATCGATCTGTTGGAGATGCATTCGGTGATTGAAACCCAGGCGGCCGAATGGGCTGCTACCCGTGCAACCCCTGCCGATGTTCAGCGTTTACAAAATGCGATTGCCGCCAGTAAAGCTGCGGGAGAAACGACAGATGCCCAAGCCGCTGCCGATGCTGAACTGGCATTCCATCAGGCCTTGTCTGATGCAGCACACAACGTGTTTCTCAGTCACCTTACGGGTGTATTTCTCGGTCTGTTGAAAAAGAAAATTCTTTTCAATCTGGGCGAGTTGATGAGTGTGCCTGTAGCAACACGAATGCTGCTTGATCAGCGCACCGCTATTGTTAAAGCCATCAGTGATCAGTCTCCTGATGCTGCGCGTATCGCAGCATCAACCCATGCCGGTTTTTTCCGTGAAACGCTGAATCAGGCGCAACGTGCTCAGGCGCGCCGTGAAACAGCCGAACGTCGTTTAGCTTCTTCTTGATTTCTCATTGCTCTCCAACCTTAAAGGACCTTTCATGAACGCCTTTGTAATCAACTTCAAAGAACTCCGCATGACCGATGTGGAAGAGGTCGGTGGTAAGAACGCCTCGCTGGGTGAAATGATCAGCCAGCTTTCTACTGCCGGCGTCCGTGTTCCGGGTGGCTTTGCAACTACGGCCGATGCCTATCGTGCGTTTCTTGCCCATAATGGTTTGGCAGACCGTATTAATGCCAGCCTCGATTCGCTGGATGTTGATAATGTTGATGCCCTGCTCAAAACTGGTGCCGAGATCCGCCGCTGGGTGGTTGAAACACCATTCCCGCCGCAGTTGGAAAAAGAAATTGCCGTTCATTACGCTGCATTAATCGCTGAAAGCGGTCCCGAGGCATCCTTTGCAGTTCGTTCATCGGCCACGGCAGAAGATCTGCCAGATGCGTCCTTTGCCGGCCAACAGGAAACCTTCCTGAACATCATCGGTCTGGACAATATCCTTCACGCTATCAAGGAAGTGTTTGCATCGCTCTACAACGATCGCGCGATTGCCTACCGCGTTCACAAGGGTTTTGCACACGCCGATGTGGCACTCTCTGCCGGTATTCAGCGCATGGTTCGCTCGGACAAGGGCGCTGCGGGTGTGATGTTCACGCTGGATACCGAATCCGGTTTCCGTGACGCGATCTTTGTTACCGCCTCTTATGGGCTGGGTGAAACGGTTGTACAGGGTGCAGTTAACCCGGATGAGTTCTATGTACATAAGCCAATGTTGCGCGAAGGCCGTCCTGCTGTTATTCGCCGCAACTTGGGTTCGAAGTTGATCAAGATGATTTTTTCGACAGACCATGTGGCAGGCAAATCGACCCATACGGTTGATGTGGCAGAAGCAGAACGTCATCAGTTCTCGATTCGTGATGAAGAAGTGCTCGAATTGGCCCGCTTTGCCGATATTATCGAAAAGCACTATGACCGCCCAATGGATATCGAATGGGGCCGTGACGGTGTTGATGGCCGTCTGTACATTCTCCAAGCCCGCCCAGAGACCGTGAAGTCTCAGGAGTCCAAAGACAAGGTTGAAAAGTTCGCGCTTAAGTCCTTTGGCAAAGTGTTGTCTACCGGCCGTGCCATTGGCCAGAAGATCGGTGTGGGTCCGGTACGTGTGGTGAGTGACCCATCAGAAATGAACTCGGTTAAGCCGGGTGATGTGCTGGTTGCTGACATGACAGACCCTAACTGGGAGCCGGTAATGAAGCGCGCGGCTGCGATTGTCACCAACCGTGGTGGTCGTACCTGTCATGCTGCGATTATTGCCCGTGAACTTGGTATTCCGGCGATCGTTGGTTGTGGCGATGCCACCGAAACTTTGACCGAAGGTGAAGTCGTTACGGTCTCTTGCGCCGAAGGCGATACGGGTCATGTGTACCGTGGTGCTCAGGAATACGAAATTACGACACGTGATCTGGGTGAACTGCCAGAAATCCCGGTCAAGATCATGATGAACGTAGGCAACCCCGAGCTGGCTTTTGACTTTGCACAATTGCCAAATGAAGGCGTCGGCCTGGCACGTGTTGAGTTCATCATCAATAACATTATCGGCGTACACCCGAAAGCAATTCTCGAAATCGATCGTTTGCCAGCCAGTAAGCGTGAAGAGATCGAACGTCGTGCCCGTGGTTATGCAGATCCAGTCAGCTTCTTCACGGATAAGCTGGTTGAAGGCGTAGCAACTATTGCTGCCGCTTTCTGGCCAAAGCCTGTAATCGTTCGTCTATCCGACTTCAAGTCGAATGAATATCGCAAGCTGCTCGGTGGTGACCTGTACGAACCGGAAGAAGAAAATCCGATGCTGGGTTTCCGTGGTGCTTCACGTTATATCGCACAAACCTTCCAGGATTGTTTCGCGATGGAATGTAAAGCCATGCGTACGGTGCGTGAAGTGCTGGGTTATACCAACGTACAGCTCATGGTGCCGTTTGTTCGTACGCTAGGGGAGGCCGAGCAAGTAGAAAAACTGCTTGCCGGTCATGGTCTGCGTCGTGGTGAGCATGATCTCAAACTCATCATGATGTGCGAGATCCCATCCAATGCACTGCTGGCTGATCAGTTCCTCGAGTACTTTGATGGGATGTCGATCGGTTCAAACGATTTGACGCAGCTAACGCTGGGTCTGGATCGTGATTCCGGTCTGGTGGCTTCGTTGTTTGATGAACGTGATCCCGCTGTGAAGATTCTGCTGGAGCGTGCTATCGAGTCCTGTAACAAGGCCGGTAAGTACATTGGTATCTGTGGTCAGGGTCCTTCGGATCATCCTGATCTGGCTGAGTGGCTGACTGAGAAGGGCATTACCAGTCTGTCTCTAAACCCAGATACCGTGATTGAGACTTGGCAACAGATCGCGAAACGCGGTTAAGCAATTCTGCCGAAATGAAAACCGGGGCCAGTAGCCCCGGTTTTTTTATGCTTAATGTTTAAAGCGGGGCAGGGTCACTTTCCAGCGTATCGCCATCAGGCGGACCATGATGCAGACCAGAATGCCTGCCCAGGCGGCGACGGTGGCATGCACCCCTAGTGCATCCAGAATAATCAGCGTGATCGCGCCAAACCAGGCAGCTGTGGCATACAGCTCGCTGGAAAAAACCAGTGGTACTTCATTAATCATCACATCCCGCAATAGGCCACCCAGAACTGCGGTGAGCACGCCAAGCAAGCTGGCAGTAAGCCATGGCATGTGCCAATCGAGAGCGACCTGGGTGCCCACAATTGCAAACAGTGATAGCCCAATCGCATCAGGAATCAGGAACAATTTTTCAGGTAAATGCCGCACACGCGTAATAAAGAAAGTCAGCATGGCGGTAATGACCGTAACCCAGAGGTAAGTTTCATCAGCCATCCAGAAAACCTTACGCCCAAGCAACAGGTCACGCACAGTGCCGCCGCCTAATGAGGTAGCCACACCAGCCATCAGCGCCCCAAAGAGGTCAACGCCTTTGTCTCGGGCGACCAGGACACCGGTTACTGCACAGACCACCGAAGCAGCTAATCCAAGGCCGTAAATGAGGGTGTCATTCGCCTGAACAATAGTTGATGGAATCACCATGGTGTTCTCTTGCCTGTTAACGAACCTGTGTCTTGAGTAGGCGGCCTTGCTCGCGTTTCCAGTCCTTCTCTTTTTCGGTATCGCGTTTGTCGTGTAGCTTTTTGCCCTTGGCTAAACCGATTTGTGCCTTGATCCGACCCTTGCTGTAATGCAGATCAATCGGCACCAAAGCATAACCGGCGCGCTCAACCTTGCCGATCAGTGTATCGATCTCGCTGCGATTCAATAGCAGCTTACGGGTGCGCGTGGCATCCGGATGAACGTGTGTCGAGGCTGATAGAAGCGGCGTAATATGCATGCCGATAATGAAGAGCTCGCCATTCAAAACAACGACATAGGCTTCTTTAATCTGTATGCGTCCGGCACGAATGGCTTTGCATTCCCAACCTTCCAGAGACAGTCCGGCCTCGAATTGATCTTCGATAAAGTACTCGTGAAAAGCCTTCTTGTTGGAAACGATGCTCATTGGGGCTGGTATTCGCTAAAATACGGCATTCTACAACCCTTAATGAAACATCGCGTATATATGGCGCTCGTCGAGAAAACCGTCCTGATCGAGCATTCTGCTGCCCAGATGTATGCGCTGGTCGATGATGTTGAAAGCTACACCGAGTTTCTGCCGTGGTGTGCCAAGGCAGAGCTCAAATACCGGGATGATCATAAAACGGTAGCAACACTGCACATTGATTTCCTGAGCGTGAAGTCGCATTTTACGACCGAGAACGCCAAGGTTTTCCCAACTCAGATGACGATCAAGCTGGTCGATGGGCCTTTTCGTCGGTTTGATGGTGCCTGGCATTTCAAGCCATTGGGGGATGGGGCATGCAAAATCGAGTTTCGGTTGAGTTACGAATTTTCCAGTAAGCTATTCGAAAAGATCATTGGTCCGGTCTTTAGTCGGATTGCTAATACGTTCATAGAAGCCTTTGTACAGAGGGCGGTACAGGTTTATAAAGCACCATGAAAATCGAAATTTGCTACGCACTTGCGGATCGTCAGGAACTGGTTTCGGTAGAGCTTCCCGAAGGTTCAACCGTCATTCAGGCGGTTGAAGCGTCTGGTTTATTGCAAAAGCATCCCGAAATCGAACCCGGTGGCCTTAATAAACTGGGTGTGTTTGCCAAGCTGGTAAAGGCTGACGCAGTGTTACGGGATCGTGATCGTGTGGAAATTTACCGCCCACTGATTGCTGACCCTAAAGAAGTCCGTCGACAGAAAGCCGCCGAAGGCAAAGTCATGAAACGCGGCGCTGCGGAGTTGAATACCGCAGAATAGCTTATGGCTGACAGAGTGCCTGTAGCCGCTCTAATGTGGCTAGATTTTGGCGCATGGTCACCAGGCCGGAGTCCGGAATGAGCAGTTTGCCGCTGGCTTTGTCTCTTTCGGTATTTTCCAGCGTTATTTTTGTCTCGTTATAGCGTTTTTTGATACTGCGGCAGGTGGCTGCCTCTTCAGGTGTTTGTTTGTGCGCTTGCGGGCTTGTTTCAGGGGGCTTTTCGGTCGGACTGGATTTTGTGGCCGTTTTTGCTGCAGGCGGTAGGGTCATGAGCTGATCCAGCTCTAATGGGCTGGCATTGACGCCATTTGGTAAGGGCTGATCCGTGATCAATAGAGAGCCGTTCGCAGCTCGGCCCGCCTGGATTTGCGCCCCTGCCAGGCTTGGTATCAGGCCCAGGCCAAGGAACCCTAGCGCAAAAAGTGCTGTTCGTAGGGTGGCAATGTCAATAAGAACTGGCATGAGGGCAAGACGAGAAGGGGATAGTTCCGTATAATATCGTTTTGTGTCTTGGGGCTTGGCACCATGCAGCTTATTCAAAAAGCGCTAACCTTTGACGACGTTTTGCTCGTTCCGGCGCACTCCGCAATTCTTCCGCGCGATGTTTCCCTGCAAACCCGTCTGACGCGCGACATTTCGCTTAATTTACCATTACTCTCCGCCGCAATGGATACGGTGACCGAAGGTCGTCTGGCTATTGCTTTGGCGCAAGAGGGTGGTATCGGCATCATCCATAAAAACCTGACACCGGCCCAACAGGCTGCTGAAGTGTCCAAGGTGAAGCGTTACGAATCGGGTGTCCTCAAAGACCCGATCACCATCCATCCTAATATGACCGTGCGAGATGTGCTGGCGCTGACGCGTCAACATCGCATTTCGGGGCTGCCAGTCCTGGATAAGGGCGGCAAGGTTGTTGGTATTGTCACTAATCGCGATCTGCGCTTTGAAGACAACCTCGATCAGGCCGTGCGCCAGATCATGACGCCGCGTAAGCGTCTGGTCACGGTACGAGAAGGCGGCAGCATCGAAGAAGCTAAGGCCTTGATGCATCAGCACCGTATCGAACGCGTGCTGGTAGTAGATGATGAATACCAGTTGCACGGTCTGATTACCGTGAAAGATATTCTGAAGGCGACCGAGCACCCGAATGCATCCAAAGATGCGGCAGGTCGTCTGCGCGCTGGCGCGGCAGTTGGTGTCGGTGCCGGTACGGAAGAGCGCGTCGAGCTATTGGCTGAAGCCGGTGTTGACGTCATTGTTGTTGATACAGCGCATGGCCACTCACAGGGCGTGCTGGATCGTGTTCAGTGGGTCAAGAAAAACTACCCGCATGTACAGGTCATTGGCGGCAATATCGCTACAGCGGATGCCGCACGTGCGCTGGCCGACCATGGTGCCGACGGCGTTAAGGTTGGTATCGGCCCGGGCTCGATTTGTACGACCCGTATCGTTGCTGGTGTGGGTGTGCCACAGATCACGGCTATTGCAAATGTTGCTAAAGCACTTGAAGGCACGGGCGTACCACTGGTGGCTGATGGTGGTATCCGCTTCTCGGGTGATATCGCTAAGGCCATCGCTGCCGGTGCTAATTGCGTGATGCTGGGTGGATTGTTCGCTGGTACTGAAGAAGCGCCGGGTGAAGTCGAACTATTCCAGGGCCGCTCTTACAAGAGCTACCGTGGTATGGGCTCACTGGGTGCCATGCAGGCGGGTTCGAGCGATCGTTACTTCCAGGAAAACACCGCGAACGTTGATAAATTCGTGCCAGAAGGCATTGAAGGTCGCGTTCCCTACAAGGGCTCGGTGCTGGCGGTGATCCACCAGTTGATGGGCGGTCTGCGCTCGTCGATGGGTTATCTGGGTTGTGCCACCATTGCCAATATGCACAAGCAGGCGCAATTTGTTGAGATCACTTCGGCAGGCGTGCGCGAGTCGCATGTTCACGATGTGCAGATCACCAAAGAAGCACCTAACTACCACGTTGAATAAATAAGTCTTATGTCACGTTCACATCAAAAGATTCTTGTTCTTGATTTCGGTTCGCAGCTAACGCAGCTGATTGCACGCCGTGTGCGTGAACAGCAGGTTTACTGTGAGCTGCATCCTTTTGATGTGAGCGATGATTTTGTTCGCAGCTTTAATCCGCAAGGCATTATTTTGTCAGGTGGGCCGAATTCGGTTTACGAAGCGACAGATTGGAAAGCACCTCAGGCCGTATTTGAACTGGGTGTGCCTGTGCTCGGTATCTGCTACGGCATGCAGACGATGGCAGAGCAACTCGGCGGCAAGGTAGAAAGCTCGAGCAAGCGCGAGTTCGGTTATGCCGAAATGCGTGCCCGTGGTCATTCCAAACTGTTCGAAGGCCTGCAGGATCGTGATAACGATCAAGGCCACGGCCTCCTTGACGTCTGGATGAGCCATGGGGACAAAGTCACTCAGCTGCCACCGGGCTTCAAGGTGATTGGTGATAACGAATCGACTCCTGTTGCTGCCATGGCAGACGAAGCGCGTGGCTACTATGCGGTGCAATTCCATCCGGAAGTGACCCATACGCTCAAGGGCAAAGAAATGTTTGCCCGCTTCGTGCATGACATCTGTGGCTGTGGTCGTGACTGGACCATGCCCAACTACGTGGAAGAGGCCATTGCCAAGATCCGCGCCCAGGTGGGTAATGAAGAAGTTATCCTCGGTTTGTCGGGTGGTGTGGACTCCTCTGTCGCTGCCGCACTCATTCACCGGGCCATCGGTGATCAACTGACCTGTGTGTTTGTTGATAATGGTCTACTGCGTTTGAATGAAGCAGAGCAGGTGATGGAAACCTTTGCGCGCGGTTTAGGCGTTAAAGTTGTTCATGTGGATGCATCCGAACAGTTTTTGGGGCACCTCAAAGGTGTCACTGATCCGGAACAGAAGCGCAAAATCATTGGCCGTGAATTTGTCGAAGTCTTCGATGCTGAATCGAAGAAGCTGGTTAATGCCAAGTGGCTAGCCCAGGGCACTATCTATCCGGATGTCATTGAATCCGCAGGTGCCAAAACCGGTAAAGCCCATACCATCAAGTCGCACCATAACGTCGGTGGCTTGCCGGAGCATATGAAACTCAAGCTGCTGGAGCCACTGCGCGAACTGTTCAAGGACGAAGTCCGTGAACTGGGCGTTGCGCTGGGTCTGCCGCACGACATGGTTTACCGTCATCCGTTCCCGGGCCCAGGTCTAGGCGTGCGTATCCTGGGTGAAGTCAGAAAAGACTTTGCCGATCTGCTGCGCCGTGCCGATGCGATCTTCATAGACGAACTACGTGCTTCGGGTTGGTATGAAAAAACCTCGCAAGCCTTTACCGTTTTCCTGCCCGTCAAGAGTGTCGGTGTCATGGGCGATGGCCGTACCTATGAATATGTTGTGGCACTTCGAGCTGTTGAAACGCAGGACTTCATGACAGCGCACTGGGCAGAATTGCCACACAGCCTGCTCGGCAAAGTCAGCAACCGCATCATTAATGAAGTCCGTGGCATTAACCGGGTAGTCTATGACATCTCGGGTAAGCCGCCGGCGACCATTGAGTGGGAATAACGCACTAAACCCGCCTCGGCGGGTTTTTCTTTAGCTCATTAGCGAGCTTTGGATTTGTAGCACTTTTGTGCTACAGTGGCCAGCATCCAAAATAAGGAGCCATTCATGGCAACCACATCGATTCGTTTGCCCGATGACCTGAAAGCTCGTATAGCAGATGCTGCTGTGCATGAAGGCACAACACCACACAGTTTTATTCTTGCTGCCATCGCTGAAAAAGCGGAGCAGGTTGAGCTACGTGCCGATATGGAGGCTGTTGCGGCGGATCGATATGCGGATATCGTGGGGACTGGAGAGACTATCGGTTGGGACGAAATGCGCGATTACCTGAAGGCGCGCATTGCTGGTCGAGTGGTGAAGCGGCCGCTGGCACGTAAATTTAGCCGTTAACGCGTCTAAGGTTGTTTATTCGTGGCGCGTATTGAACTTGCTTCGCAGGTTACGGAAGACTTTGATCGGATTATTGATCATTTGCTGATGCATCAGGCAGTCCATGCTAATCAGCGCATTGATGAAATCATTGCAGCGCTCGATGTATTACGCCAAAACCCGTTGATTGGTCGGCCTGTTACAGTTGATCAACGTGAGCTGGTAATCGGCCGTGATGCGCGTGGCTATATTGCGCTTTATCGCTATGAATCGCTGATGGATATGGTCTTCGTCCTGGCAATACGTAGTCAGCGCGAAGCCGGATACGCTAAGTAATAATCCAACACGAAGTGCATAAAAAAGACTGCCATGGAAATTAAGGTCAACTTTCTCGATAAGCTACGCCTAGAGGCCAAGTTTGATGACTTCACGGTCATCGCCGATCAGCCTATCCGTTACAAGGGTGATGGCTCGGCGCCAGGCCCCTTCGATTATTTTCTGGCCTCTTCGGCATTGTGTGCTGCTTACTTCGTAAAGCTTTACTGCGATACACGCAATATTTCCACTGACAATATCCGACTATCGCAGAACAATATTGTCGATCCGGAAAACCGTTATCAGCAGATCTTCAAAATTCAGGTTGAGTTACCAGCGGACATTCCGGAAGTTGATCGACGCGGTATTCTGAGTTCTATTGAACGTTGTACGGTCAAAAAAGTCGTGCAGGCTGGACCCGAGTTTGTAATTGAAGAAGTAGAGAATCTGGATGCCGATGCGCAGTCCTTGCTGACATTAAATCCGGCTACAGACGCCGTTACTTATATACAGGGGAAAGATCTGCCTCTGGAGCAGACCATTGCCAACATGTCGGGCATTCTTGCCAGCATGGGTATCAAGATCGAAATTGCCTCCTGGCGCAATATCATTCCCAATGTGTGGTCATTGCATATCCGCGATGCCCATTCACCGATGTGCTTTACCAATGGCAAGGGCGCAACCAAGGAAAGTGCTTTAGCCTCGGCCTTGGGTGAATATATCGAGCGACTCAATAACAACCATTTTTATGCAGGTGCGTATTGGGGCGAAGAGATCGCTAACTCGGCATTCGTTCATTATCCGAACGAACAATGGTTCAAGCCTGGTCGGAAAGATGCACTCCCCAAAGAAATTCTTGATGCGTACTGTCTGGACATCTATAACCCCGATGGTGAGTTGCGTGCCTCGCATCTGATCGATACCAACTCCGGCAATGCCGAGCGGGGTATCTGTTCATTACCCTATGTGCGGCAATCGGATGGTGAGGTTGTGTATTTCCCATCGAATCTGGTTGAAAACCTGTTTGTCAGCAACGGTATGAGTGCCGGTAATACGTTAGCTGAAGCACAAGTACAGTGCTTGTCAGAAATTTTCGAACGGGCAGTCAAGCGCGAAATCCTAGAAGGGGAAATCGCCTTACCGGATGTGCCACCAGAAGTGTTGGCCAAATACCCCGGAATTCTGGCTGGAATACAGGGATTGGAAGCACAGGGTTTTCCGGTACTGGTTAAAGATGCATCGCTGGGTGGTGTCTATCCGGTGATGTGCGTTACCTTGATGAACCCACGCACCGGCGGTGTCTTTGCATCGTTTGGCGCGCATCCCAACTTCGAAGTTGCGTTGGAGCGTAGCCTCACCGAATTGTTGCAGGGTCGTAGTTTCGAAGGTCTGAACGATTTGCCCCAGCCTACTTTTGAAAGTAATGCGGTTACCGAGCCTAATAACTTTGTAGAACACTTTATTGATTCCAGCGGTATCGTTTCGTGGCGCTTTTTTAGCGCCAAGGCAGATTACGAGTTCGTCGAATGGGATTTCTCAGCGACTGGGCCTGATGCCAATGCCGAAGAAGCGGCAACGCTGTTTGGCATTCTCGAAGACATGGGCAAAGAGGTCTATATGACAACCCATGACCAGTTGGGTGCTATTGCTTGCCGGATTCTGGTGCCAGGCTACTCGGAAATCTATCCTGTAGAAGATTTGATCTGGGATAACACCAATAAAGCGTTGTTGTTCCGGGCCGATATTTTGAATTTACATCGCCTGGACGATGCCAGCCTCGAAGCATTGCTTGATCGTCTTGATAACAACGAGCTTGATGAGTACTCGGATATTGCCACGTTAATCGGTGTCCAGTTTGATGAAAATACCGTCTGGGGCCAACTCACTGTCATGGAGTTGAAACTGCTGATTCATCTTGCCCTACAGCAGTTTGAAGATGCGCATGATCTAGTGGGTGCTTTCCTTCAATACAACGACAATACGCTGGAGCGAGGTTTGTACTATCAGGCCTTGAATGTGGTGCTGGAAGTAATGTTGGATGATGAGCTTGAACTGGAAGATTACGTCGTCAATTTCCGGCGGATGTTCGGCAATGCTCGCATGGATGCCGTTCTGGGTTCAATTGATGGCAGTGTCCGTTTCTATGGATTAACCCCAACCAGTATGAAACTGGAGGGCCTGGATAGACACCACCGCCTGATCGATAGTTACAAAAAGCTGTATCAAGCACGTGCTACTGTGGCGGCTACATCAGTATAAGTTTTTCAGTGATGCCGAATACACACCAATCCTGTAAAGTGCTCAGCCTCATCCCGCCGATGACGCAGCTGAATACGCCGTATCCATCGACGGCGTATCTCACAGGGTTTCTGCGTTCCCAAGGCTTCGATGCCGTTCAGGAAGATCTTGCCCTTGAATTGGTGCTGCGTTTCTTTACAGCGGCAGGACTGGCTGACATCAAGGCGGCGGCTCTCGTTCAGCCAGAAGCGGCGCGTAGTGCTAGCGTTAATTACTTCCTGGATTACTTTGAGCGTTATGAGCGGACGATTGAACCGACCATTGCATTTTTGCAGGGCAGGGATAGCACCCTAAGTCATCGTATCGCGAGCCGGGGCTTTCTGCCTGAAGGCCCACGTTTTAGTGCGCTAGATGCTTATGAAGATGATGACTCCGGTGATCCGCTCGCCTGGGCATTCGGCGCCTTAGGCACGCACGACCGGGCACGCCATTACGCCACGCTCTATCTGAACGATCTAGCCGATGTATTACGTCATGCCGTCGATGAACGCTTCGAATTTGTTCGCTATGCCGAATCGTTGGCGGGTAGCCAGCCAACCTTTGACCCATTAGCCAAGGCATTGTCAGCGGAACCGACCTTGGTCGATCGTTACTTGCAGACATTAACGCAGCAAGCACTGGAACGACACCAGCCAGATCTGGTTCTGCTCTCTGTACCATTTCCGGGTAACGTGTACGCGGCCTTCCGCATGGCCCAGTGTATTAAAGCCAATAATCCGTCGATCAGCATCGTGCTGGGTGGTGGCTTTGTTAATACGGAGCTACGGGAGCTGAGTGATCCACGCGTATTCGATTTTGTTGATTACATCACCCTCGATGCCGGGGAACGTCCGGTTCTGGCCGTTATCGAGCATCACCAGCATAAGCGTTCTATAGGCCGCCTGGTTCGTACTTTTATCAGAAATGATGCAGGGCAAGTAGAGTTCATCAATTGGGCAGAACCGGATATTCCCTTTGAGCAGGTAGGTACACCTACCTGGGATGGTCTGCCGCTGGATCGATATCTGTCGCTCCTTGATATGCTCAACCCCATGCATCGTCTCTGGAGTGATGGTCGCTGGAATAAACTGACCATCGCCCATGGCTGTTACTGGAAAAAGTGCAGTTTCTGCGATGTCAGTCTGGACTACATCAGCCGTTATGAAACAGCCTCTGCTAGCTTGCTGGTTGATCGCATCGAACAGATCATTGCCGAAACTGGCCAGACGGGTTTCCATTTTGTCGATGAAGCTGCGCCACCCAAGGTATTAAAAGCGCTGGCAGAAGAGCTGATCCGCAGGAACGTCACAATTTCATGGTGGGGCAACATCCGCTTTGAAAAAACCTTCACGCCGGAGTTGGCCGAACTCCTGGCCGATAGCGGTTGCATCGCTATGTCGGGCGGACTGGAAGTAGCCTCGGATCGTTTGCTCAAGCTCATGCAGAAGGGTGTCTCTGTCGAGCAGGTAGCGCAGGTAACCCGCGGCTTTGCTGATGCCGGTATTCTGGTGCATGCCTATCTGATGTATGGCTTCCCAACGCAGACCGTACAAGACACGGTGGATGCATTGGAATATGTCCGTCAATTGTTCGAGAACGGTTGTATCCAGAGCGGCTTTTTCCACCGTTTCACGTGCACCGTTCACTCGCCGGTGGGCCTGGATCCAGAGGCTTACGGCATTAGTTTGCAGCCTTTACCCCCGATCAGTTTTGCCAAGAACGATGTCGCCTTTATTGATCCGACGAATGTGGATCACGACTTGCTAGGGCAGGGTCTGAAGAAAGCCATCTATAACTTCATGCATGGCATTGGCCTGGATGAGGACGTACGTAGTTGGTTTGAATTGCCCAAAGGCCAACTCCCCAAGCCGGGTGTGTCCCGGCAAAAGATCGCTAAGGCCTTAGGCTTTATTTAGCCTGTACGGCTTGGTATCGTGGGCATGACACTAGGTGGTCATTGACCATACCACTGGCCTGCATGAAGGCATAGCAGATGGTGGGGCCAACAAATTTGAATCCTGCCTTGAGTAGGGCTTTGCTCATGGCTGCGGATTCAGGTGTGCTGCTAGGTAACTCGGCCATGCTGGACCATGTATTCTGAATCGGTGCATTGCCAACAAACTGCCAGAGGAAGTCGCTGAATGATTGGCCACTGGCTTTGATCGTCAGGTAGGCTTTTGCATTCAGGATGGTAGCGGCGACTTTCGCCCGGTTGCGGATGATGCCGGGGTCGGCCAGTAGGGCAGCAACCTTGGCCTCGTCGTAGTTAGCGATAATCTCTGGTTGAAAGCCATCGAATACTAGGCGGTAATGCTCACGCTTTTTAAGAACGGTGGACCAGGAGAGCCCGGCCTGTGCGCCTTCCAGATTCAGTAATTCAAACAGGGCAAGATCGTTACGGAGCGGCAGGCCCCATTCTTCATCGTGATACTGGCGGTACAGATCAAAGCCTGTGCACCAGGGGCAAGGTTCTGCGGATTTACTTGAGTTCTGCGGCATAGATTTCAGGGTTGAAACCCACCAGGAGCTTTTTGCCGGTATCAAGGACAGGGCGCTTGATCATGCTCGGATACTGAATCATCAGTCGATGGGCTTTAGCAGCATCGACATCGGCACGCTCTTCATCGGTAAGCTTTTTCCACATCAGACCCCGGGTGTTGAGCAAAGCCTCCCAACCAGCACGTTTGATCCAGTCGGGTAGATGAGTCTCAGCAACGCTGGCCTTTTTGTAATCAACGAAGGTGTAAGCAATCCCATTAGATTCAAGCCAGGCAAAAGCTTTCTTCATCGTGTCGCAGTTTTTGATCCCATACACGGTAATCATGGCTACTTCCTCAATTTTGCCAATGCTTCGGCCATGGCGTTATTTATCGGAGCGGCTTGCTGGCGAGGCGCTTTTTGCGGTGCATTACCACGGGGTCGTTGCTGCTGACTGCGGTTGCTACCGGGTGCGTTATCGTGACGTTCCCGCTTCGGTGCTGCCTCATCGCTCATGCGCATGGTGAGCGCTATGCGCTTGCGGGGTAGATCCACTTCCAGGACTTTAACGCGGACAACCTGACCGGCTTTCACAACTTCGTGCGGGTCTTTGACGAAGGTATTGGAGAGGGCAGAGATGTGAACCAGACCATCTTGATGAACCCCGATATCAACGAAGGCACCGAAGGCGGCGACGTTGGTGACCACCCCTTCAAGCATCATGCCGGGGACCAGATCCTTAACTTCTTCGACACCATCAGCAAAACTGGCGGTGCGGAATTCCGGCCTTGGGTCTCGGCCCGGCTTTTCGAGTTCTTTAAAGATGTCCTGTACGGTGGGTAGACCAAAGCGATCGTCCGTGTATTTGGCAGCGCTAAGCGAACGAAGGACACTGTTGTTACCCATGATGGATTTGATTGGTTGCTTGAGGTCGGCGATCATTTTTTCGACAACCGGGTAGGCCTCAGGGTGGACCGATGAGGCATCCAGTGGATTCTCGCCATCACGAATACGTAAGAAGCCGGCAGCCTGTTCAAAAGTCTTGTCGCCTAGGCGAGGCACCTGCAGTAGCTCCTGGCGCGTCTTGAAAGCACCGTGTGCATCACGATAGCTGACAATATTGCTGGCCAGGTTGGAATTGAGTCCCGAAATACGGGTAAGCAGCGGGGCCGAGGCAGTATTGACGTCGACACCCACGGCATTAACGCAGTCTTCAACCACTGCATCCAGACTGCGTGCCAGTTTCAGTTGAGAGACGTCATGCTGGTACTGGCCTACACCAATTGATTTGGGTTCGATCTTCACCAGCTCTGCTAGCGGATCTTGCAAGCGGCGGGCAATGGAGACCGCGCCGCGTATCGATACATCCAGTTGCGGGAATTCACGAGCGGCAAGTTCGGAGGCTGAATAAACCGATGCGCCAGCTTCGGAAACGACGAGTTTGGTCAGTTTGATATCCGGGAACTGCTTCATCGTATCGATGATCAGCTTGTCGGTTTCCCGACTGGCGGTACCGTTGCCGATGGCGACCAGGGTGACCCCATGTTTTTTAGCCAATGCAGCGATGGTAGTGATTGAGCCGGCCCAATCGCGACGTGGTTCATGCGGGTAGATCGTGGCGGTGTCCAGGAGTTTGCCGGTGGCATCGACGATGGCAAGTTTGCAGCCGGTACGGATGCCGGGGTCAACCCCCATGGTGACGTGTTGGCCAGCTGGTGCTGCCAGCAAGAGATCTTTGAGGTTCTTGCCGAAGATGCGGATGGCTTCTTCTTCCGACTTTTCCCGGAGCTGGCCCATCAGATCCAGTTCCAGATGTAGGGAGAGTTTGACGCGCCATGTCCAGCGTACGGTGTCGTTCAGCCATTTGTCGGCCGGTCGGCTTTGCTGCTTGATGCCAAAACGGTTGGCAATGCGTTGTTCACAAGGATTAGGCGCCGTGGACGGTGTTTCCTGATTCAGTTCGCTATCCAGCACCAGCGATACTTGCAGAAAGCCTTCATTGCGGCCACGCAGCAAGGCCAGGGCGCGGTGCGATGGCATGCTGTTCAGTGGTTCGTAAAAATCGAACCAGTCGCGGAATTTGGCGCCTTCGGTCTCTTTGCCTTCAACCACCTTTGATTGCACCATGCCGTGCTCATTGAGGTAGTCACGTAGTTGTCCAACCAGCTCCGGGTCTTCGGCAAAACGTTCCATCAGAATCTGACGTGCGCCGTCCAATACCGCTTTGGTATCAGTAAAGCCTGCATCAACATTCAGATACTTCTCTGCCTCGGGTTCGGGTGTGAGCTCCGGGTTATCGAGGAGGGTATCGGCTAAGGGCTCAATGCCGGCTTCACGCGCAATCTGGGCTTTGGTCCGGCGCTTCTGCTTGTAGGGGAGATAGAGATCTTCCAGCCGTTGCTTGGTTTCTGCGGCATCGATATCTGCCTTGAGCTCGGGTGTCAGTTTGCCCTGTTCTTCAATGGAAGCCAGGATCGAGTTACGGCGATCTTCAAGTTCGCGCAGATAGATCAGGCGTTCTTCCAGGTGGCGTAGCTGAGTGTCATCCAACCCACCCGTGACTTCTTTACGGTAGCGGGCAATAAAGGGCACAGTGGCACCTTCATCCAGTAGTTGAATCGCGGCTTTAACCTGTTCCTTTTTTACCTGGAGTTCTTTGGCAATCTGTTCGTCAATAATCAGTGGCATATTTACGCTAATAAAAGTTCATGCATACCGTTTCAGGCATACGGGTTGTTTCGTTTTTGGGTAGATCAGTTCTGAGCGGGTTCGCTCAACCACAGGCATTTGCCGCCAGATTCTTTTTGAATCTGCTCCAGCACCTTTTGATGTTCCTGTAGTTCGCTATCGTTAGCCGTTAGCACCCGTAGCTGTTTGAAGCGGCTTGAATCGGCATTGAAGGCGATAGTCTCGGCTGACTCTTCGAAAACCATGGCGAAGCCATCCTGACCACGGGTCATGATCAGATAGACATCGGCCAGTAATTCAGCATCGAGTAGGGCGCCGTGCAGGTTGCGTTTCGAGTTGTCGATTTCCAGCCGTTCGCAGAGGGCATCCAGGCTGTTGCGCTTACCCGGGTAGTTATCCCGCGCCATCTTCAAGGTATCGGTAACTTTGTCGCAAAACTTGGTCACAGGCGGTTTGCCCAGTAGCTCTAGTTCGGCATTCAGAAAGCCAACGTCGAAGGGTGCGTTGTGGATGACCAGTTCAGCGCCATCGATGAAATCCAGAAAGGAATCGGCAATATCGGCGAACCGGGGTTTGTCTGCAAGAAACTCGCGGCTGATACCGTGGACGGCCTGCGCACCTTCATCGATATCACGGTCTGGATTGACGTAATGGTGAAAGTGACGATTGGTCAGGCGGCGATTAACCAGCTCAACGCCGGCAACTTCGATAATGCGGTGACCAAGTCTGTGGTCCAGACCTGTGGTTTCGGTATCAAGAATAATCTGGCGCATGGTGTTCCGTTTCGGTATCTTTGACTATTTTACAGGCTAGTGAGCTCATCGATACCCTGGTTGGCGAGCTGGTCTGCCCGTTCGTTTTCCGGGTGTCCGGCATGGCCTTTGACCCAGTGCCAGGTTACCGTGAACTTCTGCGCCTCTGCATCGAGCTGTTGCCATAGGTCGGCATTTTTAACCGGTTTCTTGTCTGAAGTTCTCCAGCCATTGCGCTTCCATCCATGGATCCAGGACTGCATGCCTTGTTGTACGTATTTTGAGTCGGTATGCACTTCTACCGGGGTGCTGTTATCCGGCTTCAGTGCAGCGAGGCCAGAGATAACGGCTTGTAGCTCCATACGATTATTCGTGGTGTCCGGTTCACCACCATGCAATGTTTTTTCATGACCCCGAAAACGTAGCAGGCAACCCCAGCCTCCCGGACCGGGATTGCCCCGGCATGCCCCATCGGAAAAAATTTGTATCGCGTCAGTGGTTGAGTCTTTGAGGGTCATGATGAGGTTTTCTGGTTCTGTTCGGCAATCAGTGATGCCTTGGTGCGTATTTTGGGATTTGCTGTTGCCCAGTTAGGGGTGAGCAGGGTCATGCCGGGGACTCGTTTCAAGGCTGTGAGGGCGTAGCAGGCACCGGCAAAGGCCCACCAGCGGTTACCCGCGAGTTCCAGCCAGTTCATATGTGTATAGGTGCTTTCACTTCGACAGGGTGGTGCATAACAACCGAAGTGGCCGCGCGCTACTTCAAAATCCAGTAGGTTGAGCCAATCTTTCAGGCGCAGGACGGAAAGGTAATTGCCTGGCCAGGGAAACCCGATTTTGTCGGGTGTTGCCAAACGACCTAGATAGTTACGCACGCCCCACAGGGATAGTGGATTAAGCCCCAGAATGAGAAGCTGTCCTTCCGGGCGTAACACCCGGTAGGCCTCTCGTAATACCTGATGCGGGTCTGGGTGTGCTTCGAGCATGAATGGCAGAACGATCAGATCCAGGCTATCCGAGTCAAACGGTAGGGCGGACGCATTCATTTCCAGCGCCAGGGGCGTACAGCCTGCAAGCGGTAAGGAATCTCCGTGGTTGCCGGTAATGCAGCGGAAACGATGCTGAATCCGGTTGCTGGCCATTAAGTCCAGCGTTTCACAGCCAATCTGTGCAGCTTGCAGCCCGAATACATCAAGTAGCAGGGCTTCCGTAGTTGTGAGCGCCCACCGTGCGATATAACGACCTGCAGGTGTCTGAAACCAGTCGTTATCAGTAGGCGGAAATAGGGTGTTTGACATCCGGAAGCGCAGAGGGACAATGAGGCATCAGTTTACCGTGCAAAGCACCCTCAATATGAACAACCTGGCTGATCAGCGGCATCTTCTTCATTCTCAACATAAAGCCATATCGGTTGTTGGCCTGCCGGCCTTTGACGATAACCTCATCTGGCTGCTGCAACCAACGCAAACTGATCAGGACGCTGTTTCAACAGTCTGCGTGGTTGATCCGGGTGATGCGGCGCCTGTCATTGACTATTGCCGCCGTCATCAGCTGATACCGGCAACCCTATTATTAACCCACCACCATGCAGATCACACGGGTGGCGTGGCTGATATCCAGTCATGGATGAATCAGTTTCATCCCGCCTATGCGGTTACCGTTTACGGGCCTGAGGCAGAATCTATTCCTGCAGTTAATCATCCGTTGGTAGGCGGGGAGTTGATTTCGCTCTGGCCTGGCATTAATGCCGAGGTTTTAGCCGTGGCGGGGCACACCCGTGGGCATCTGGCTTATTTTGTGTCTGAAGGGTCAGGTTGCCAGCCACCCGCATTGTTTTCCGGTGATCTAATTTTCGGGCTGGGTTGTGGCCGTTTATTCGAAGGGACAGCAGAACAGATGTATGACGCATTGACGCGTGTGTCGCATCTGGACCCGCAGACGCGCATTTACTGTGCGCATGAATACACCGCGCTGAATCTACCCTTTGCGCTTAAGGTAGATCCGGACAATGGCGATCTAATCAAACGTGCTGCGCAGGTACGTGCGCTGCGCCAGGCAGGTGAATCAACCTTGCCGTTGTTGCTTGCTGAAGAGTTGGCGACAAATCCGTTTATGCGTAGTGCAGCGCCTGCACTGGCTGGGGCCGTATGTGGTGAATCACTAGCCACGCCTTGCGATATTTTTGCTGCGTTACGCAGTATGCGGGACAGCTTTAAAAGCGTCTGATGGTCGCTTAGTAAAGGTGGTACCAGGGTTTGGAGCGTTGAATGCCCTCAGTCAGAAATCGGCTGTTCGGATAATTCTGACGAAGAATACGATCGCTATCGTTTTGCAGATCGCCCAGGCCCAGCTGGCCGTAGCTGTAACCCATAACCGCCAGGGCTTCTTCTACGGCTGGTGCATCCGGGTAATAGCGTACAACGTCCTGTGCGCGGTTGGCGGCGGCCAGCCAGGCGCCACGGCGTACATAGTAATTGGCCACGTGTAGATCATGAGAGGCAAGGGCGTTAACCAGCCAGATCATACGTTTGGCTGAATCATCACGATATTTGCTGTTCGGGAAATTGTCGTAAAGGTATTTAAAGGCAATAAACGATTCGCGCATGCTCTTCGGATCACGTTCGGTCGGATCCTGCTGCATCACATAACCACCGTAACCCAGATCTTCGTTAAAACCGATCATGCCTTTCAGGTAATACACGTAGTCCAGATTCGGATGATTCGGGTGCAGTTTGATGAAGCGGTCACAGGCGGCAATGGCCGGTGCGGGTTCATTTGCTTTGTAATGCGCGTAAGCCGTTTCGATTTGGGCCTGCTGCGCATAGGTGCCGTAGGGGTAACGCGCTTCCAGCTTCTCGTAGTATTTAACGGCTTGTTCGTAGTTGCCTTCATCCAGAGATTCTTTAGCCGTGGTGTACAGCTTATTGGCTGACCAGCCCTTGGTCGGATCAGTGTCTTCCTGAAACAGTGCGCAGCTATTCAGCACCAACAGCGTCAGGCTGAGAAGTGCCAGATGGCGAAATGTAGAGAAGATCGACGGCCGGGTGGTATGAAGCATGCTTTTTTGCGAAATAAGCGTGGCAATGAAGCCCGAAAATAGCCAGAAATGGCCTGAAAACGATAGACTACGCACAATGAAAACGCAGCCTTACCCCGAAGACATCGAGACGCCAGAGGCGTTTGACGACCTAGAAGACAATAGTGGCGATGATAGCACGCTAGAACTGGTCGCCGCTCAGGGCGGGCGCCTGGATCAGGTGCTTGCCGAGATGATTCCAGAGCACTCTCGCAATCGCCTCCAGCAATGGATAAAGGCCGGTCGCGTGCTGGTGGATGGTCAGCTGGCGCAGGAGCCAAAACAGAAGATTTACGGTGGCGAAGACATCACGGTGCGCGTTGACCAGGTGCTTACAGAAGCCCAGGCCGGCACTTTTCTGCCAGAACCGATGGATTTGCAGGTGGTTTATGAAGATGAACATATCCTGGTGATCAATAAACCGGCAGGATTAGTCGTGCATCCTGCGGCGGGCAACTGGCAGGGCACTTTATTAAATGGCCTGTTAGCCCATGACCCGGTGTTCACCCATCTGCCGCGTGCGGGTATCGTGCACCGTCTCGATAAAGGCACCTCCGGCTTGATGGTCGTCGCTAAAACATTGGCGGCTCATACCAACCTGGTGCGCCAACTTCAGGCACGCACCGTTAAGCGTCTATATCGTGCAGTTGTGTGTGGTGTGCCACGGGTTGATGGCACAGTGAATGCCCCAGTGGGTCGGGATCAGCGTCACCGCACCCGAATGGCGGTAACCAGTCAGGGCAAGGAAGCGATTACGCATTACAGACTGCTGGAGATGTTTCCTGGCTGCAGCCTCGTAGAGTGTGTCCTGGAAACGGGTCGCACGCATCAGATTCGCGTCCATATGGGTTTTCTAGGGAACCCGCTGGTGGGCGATACGACTTATATAGCGGGCAGGCGTTTCCCCTTGCCGGAACCGGCGATGCTTTTTGAACGCCAGGCACTGCATGCTCGCCAGCTCGGACTGATTCATCCGCACACCGGCGAAGCAATGAAATGGACCGTGCCAGCACCAGCGGATATGGCTGCCATGATTAACGATTTGCGCGATCTGGCTGATGCCTGACGTGCAGGCTGGATTGCCGGGTTTTGTACCAGACTGGTCTTTGCCTGCTGGCGTAAGGGCTTGGCAAACCTGCCGTGGTGTTGGAGAGTTGCCCTATGGCGGATTCAATCTGGGGCAGCATGTCGGTGACGACGCTGTTTCAGTTGCCGCTAACCGTAGCCATTTAATGGCAGTCGTACCGGCACAGCCAACCTGGCTGACGCAGGTGCATGGCACCCGGGTTCTGGAGTTGCCGCATGAGGCTCATGGTGATTCTCCGGAAGCGGATGCGGTAATGACTACCGAACCAGGTGTTGTCTGTGCCGTGATGACGGCAGATTGTCTGCCTGTGTTACTGGCCGATCGGGCTGGCCGGATAGTCGGTGCTGCCCATGCCGGGTGGCGTGGCTTGGCCGATGGGGTGCTGGAAGCGCTGGTCGGCAATATGAGCAGCAGGGTGGGTGGCCAGAGCAACGATCTGCTTGCCTGGATCGGGCCCGCGATTGGGCCAGATGCGTTTGAAGTCGGCGACGATGTGTTGAAAGCCTTTGTGGCACTGAACCCTGAAAATCAGGCGTATTTCAAGGTGGGCGCCGCCGGTAAATGGCTGGCAAATCTACCGGCGCTGGCAGCTGCAAAACTACGGGCAATGGGCGTGAACGACATCACTCAAAGCGGTTGTTGTACCTACACTCAGGCAGACCGTTTCTATTCTTTCAGGCGTGATCAGGTTACCGGCCGTATGGCGAGCATGATCTGGATCACCCCCGGACGCTTATAATCTTGAACCTTACTGCAAACGACGTCACATGGCCGTTATGACCTTTTCTCCGATTACCTGGATCGTTCTGATGTGCCTGGCGGGCACCGTAGCCAGTATCGTCGTTTCATTGATCGTCTCACTAGCGGCACATCCACGCATTGTGCCGGTTCTCGTGTCCTATGCGATTGGCGCCATGCTGGGCGCTGTGTTTCTGGATCTCCTACCGCATGCCTTTGAGCATGCGTCGAATGTGCACCAGGTGACGACCACGGTGCTGGGTGGCATTCTCTTCTTCTTTCTGCTGGAGAAATTGGTGCTCTGGCGTCATTGCCACGAACATCACTGCGAAGCGCATGAGCATCCGGCGCATAGCCATGGTACGAAAGCCTCTGGCTGGTTAATCCTGCTGGGCGATGTCGTTCATAATTTTGTAGATGGTATTTTGATTGCCGCCGCTTTTTCAGCCAGCATCGAGGTCGGCATTGTGACAGCCCTAGCCATCATTGCCCACGAAATACCTCAGGAAACCGGTGACTTCGTCATTCTCCTGCATTCGGGTTTTAGTCGTTTGAAAGCTGTACTGCTCAATGTGCTATCGAGTGTGGCTACGCTAGCGGGTGCCATCATTGCGTATCTGATGCTTTCAGGTCTGGAAAGCTGGGTGCCGAGTATGTTGGCACTGGCAGCAGCCAGCTTGCTCTATGTGTCGGTTGCCGACCTGATTCCGGGTCTGCACAAGCGTCCGGAACTTAAAGCAACGGGCCTGCAAATCGGCATGATTCTTTTAGGTGTATTTACCATTCAGGTCGTTCAGACCCTTATCGGGGAGTAAGGCAGCATGACGTCATTTCAGAACCCATTCTGGCCAGGCATGCAGGGCATTACGGATCTCCCGAAACAGATCGAAGCGCTTACTAAAACCCTCACCGGTTTTCTGGAAGATAAGCTGCCTAAAGATCATATACATGCCATGGGATCACGGACTCCTCCGGCTGAAAAATACCAGCCCTTGGTTAATGACCTGATGGCTGCGCACCAGCAACTCTGGCAGCAGATGCTGAACCGCAAAAATGGTGAGGATGAAACGCCGGTAGTGAGTGGTGTTGCCAAAGACCGACGTTTCGCTGATGCCTCCTGGGCGACCAGTCCGGTCCATGACTATATGCGTCAGGCTTATGTATTGAATAGTCGGTACCTGAATAGCCTGGCCGAAATGCTGCCTAGCGAAGACGCCAAGGAGTCGGCACGAATCCGTTTTCTCACCAGCCAATTCGTAGATGCCCTGTCACCGAGTAATTTTGCAGCAACTAATCCGGAAGTCATTCAAAAGGCACTCAAGACAGAAGGGCGCTCCATTACCGAAGGGATCAACAATCTGTTGAAGGATCTCGCCAAGGGGCGCATCAGCACATCGGATGAAACTGCGTTTGAAGTAGGTAAGAACCTGGCAACGACAGAAGGCGCTGTTGTATACGAAAACGAGCTGATCCAGCTCATCCAGTATGCACCGCTCACGGCTAAGGTAGGCAAACGTCCCCTATTGATTACGCCGCCCTGTATTAACCGCTTTTATATTCTCGATCTGCAGCCGGAGTCATCCCTGGTGCGTTTTGCCGTTGAGGCGGGGCATACCGTCTTCCTGATTTCCTGGAAGAACCCGGGCAAGGAAGATGCGCAACGCACCTGGGATGAGTATCTCGAGCTGGGGCCATTCTCAGCTATCCCGGTGGTTCAGGCGATTAGCGGTAGCAAGACCATGAATATGCTGGGCTTCTGCATTGGCGGTACGCTATTGTCTTCAGCGCTGGCAGTCATGGCAGCGCGTGGTGAAAAACCGGCGGCTTCGCTGACCTTGCTGACTACTATGCTGGATTTTGCAGACACGGGTGATATCGATATTTTTGTCGATGCGCAATCTGTTGCGGCCCGTGAGGCGGCTATCGGTAAGGGTGGCTTGCTTGAAGGTCGGGAGTTGATGACGATGTTCTCGTCACTAAGACCTAATGACCTGGTCTGGCCCTACGTATCGGGTAACTATCTTTTGGGTAACACGCCGCAGGCCTTCGATATTCTTTACTGGAATGCCGACTCGACAGGCTTGCCCGGTCCAATGGCCTGCTGGTACCTGCGCAATACCTATCTGGAAAACCGTCTGCGCGTGCCCGGTGAACTTAAGCTCTGTGATCAACCGGTAGATCTGGGCCGTCTCGATATGCCGACCTACCTCTTTGCTGCGCGTGAAGACCATATCGTGCCCTGGCAAACCGCTTATCTCGTGACCCGTCTACTGTCGGGACAGCATCGTTTCGTTCTGGGCGCTAGCGGCCATATCGCCGGTGTGATTAATCCGGCGTCTAAAAACCGGCGCAGCTATTGGGTAGATGGGGATCTGAAGGGCGATGCGCTTCAGTGGCAGGCCTCTTCGACTGAAAAGCCCGGTAGCTGGTGGTCTGATTGGGCCGCCTGGCTAGAAGACTTCAAAAGCGGTGAAAAGGCCGCCCCTAAAGCCTTGGGTAGTAAAAACCATGCGCCAATCGAGCCGGCACCCGGACGTTACGTGACACAGCGCTGACGCGATTGTTGCGGTGCGACAAAACTAGGGATAAACTTACAAGGTAGCGGGTAAAGTAATCCCGGTCGCGTAGCTTGATCCTCCTGATTTCTCCCTTTGAAAGGATGTTTACATGTCTCAGCACATCGCATTTGTTACCGGTGCCATGGGTGGCCTCGGTACTGCCTTCTGTCAAGCATTCGACAAGGCTGGTTACAAGGTAGTTGCCGCCTATCACCCTGAATTTGACGATAAAGAAGCCTGGCTCGCAGAGCAAAAGGCCGAAGGTTTCACTAACTTCATCACGGTTGCCTGTGATGTAGGTAACTACGAATCCTGCGTTGCTGCAGCTGCAGATGCCGAAAAGCAGGCTGGTGGCGTGATTGACGTTCTGGTTAACAATGCCGGTATTACCCGCGACAAGTTCTTCACAAAGATGGACAAGGGTCAGTGGGATGCCGTGATCAACACAAACCTGACAAGCGTTTACAACGTGACACAACCCTTTGCCGCCAAGATGGCTGAAAAGGGCTGGGGTCGCATCATCAACATCTCGTCGGTTAATGGCGTTAAGGGCCAAGCCGGTCAAACCAACTACTCGGCTGCCAAGGCTGGTGTAATCGGTTTCACCAAGGCGCTGGCTGCTGAAATGGCCACCAAGGGCGTCACGGTGAATGCCATTACCCCAGGTTATGTTGCCACCAAGATGGTTATGGCCATCCGTGAAGACATTCTGCAAAGCATCGTTGATACCGTTCCGATGAAGCGTCTGGCCAAGCCAGAAGAAATTGCTGGTCTGGCTGTGTACCTGTCTTCGGACCTGGCTGCATTCATTACCGGTGCCACAATGAACATCAACGGCGGTTTGTACTACCAGTAATAGTACAAAGTCCGGGTGCGGTGGCATAAGTATGCTGTTTGCATCCTGTTGATTTAAAAGCCCCGGCGAGTTTTACTCCCGGGGCTTTTGGTTTTATAATGCGTTGCAGTATATGTAATACTCTAAGTGGTTTGTCCAACACATTCGTGATTTTTGTATCAAGGCTAGGTGCATGACTGAATCCCAACGTTTGATCAAGAAATATCCTAATCGTCGTTTGTACGATACCCGTACGAGTGCGTACATTACCCTGGCCGATATCAAGGAGCTGGTGCTGCAGCACGAGAACTTCCTGGTAGTTGATGCCAAAACGGGTGATGACTTAACGCGAGCGATTTTGCTGCAAATCATTCTCGAAGAAGAGAGTGGCGGCGTACCAATTTTCAGTAGCGAAGTGCTGTCGCACATGATTCGCTTGTACGGCAATGCCATGCAGTCAGTGTTGGGTCAGTATCTGGAAACCAATATGACGGCGTTTGTCGATTTCCAGAAAAAGATGCAGGGTAATAGCAATAGCAGCGATCTCTGGTCGCAGTTCCTGACTTACCAGGGGCCTGCCATGCAGAGCCTGATGTCAGCTTATATGGATCAAAGCCAGAAGATGGTTCATAACATGCAGACTCAGATTAAATCGCAAGCCCGTAATATGTTCCAGGGCATAACACCGACTAAGTAACGGTATTGTCTGCGAAGAAAAAGGCTCCGTAATTCGGAGCCTTTGTTGTTTCTAGCGTCGGCGTAAATTGATATGGGCCTGAATCAGCGGTGCGATCGACTTGCCGTAAATGTCCTGCTGGCCAGAAAGAATGGCACGAAGTGTGCCGCGGACAAAGGCCAGCGTATCCAGAGCCATCATGGCAGGATCGAGACCAGGTTTAAGTTCCTGTCGAGTCTCTGCGTCACGATACAGACGGTTAAACGAGGCGAGTATGTCTGTGCAGGGCTCGGTAATCACCTGAAGGACTTCATGAAATTCTTCCACGTATTCGCAACGCAGCATGATGATCTCGTAGGTCTCGCGGGCGGCTGCGTTCGATAGCAATGCAGAGAACAATCCCTGCAGATAGTGGCTAATTGCAGATAAGGGTGATTCATCCTGCGACGGAGAGAGCAGGGATTGCAGCTGATCAAACTCGCTGGTGTACGTTTTTTTTACGGCAAGAAAGATTTCGGCCTTGTTTGCAAAGTGCCAGTAAACAGCGCCGCGTGTTACGCCGGCCGCTTTGGCAATTTTATCCAGAGTCGAGCGGTTAACACCTTCGGCATGGAAAACCCGGCGAGCTGCATCAATAATCAGCCCACGTGTTTCAAGCGCCGCTTCTTTGGTTTTGCGAGCCATAAGGATTAACTTTGCCTTCGGTTCCAGAGGGGGTTGGGTAAATAACCTTGCGCATTATAAGTGAATATACATACATGCGGAAATGTATATAATCTTAGATTCTGTTTATGTCATCTGCCGGATTGTCTATGTCTGTAAAACCACCCCGCATCAAAGTCTGGCTAAACCAGCAGCTCGAAATTCTGGCGCCTAAGCTGCGGGTGCTGACCGATAATCCGTTCTATCAGAAGGCGCAGGGATTTTGCCAGCAGCAATGGCAGCAGCATCGTCGCAGAACGCTGATCTGGGGTGGTGTATTGCTGTTGCTGATCGTGGCCTGGAATGGTTGGAGTTTCTGGCAGAAATTACCCAAGGCACCGCCGCCGATACCTGTAACGCTACTGGTTGCTGAACCTACTACCGTGCCCAATGTGATTGAAGTCATGGCGCAGGCTGAAGGCGCTAATGAAACCGAAGTGCGCACCCGTGTGGGTGGCATCCTCGTTAAGCGTCTGTATGAAGAAGGGCAGAAGGTCAGTGCCGGCCAGCCCCTGTTCCAGATTGACCCCGAGCCTTTCAAAATAAAACTGGAAGAAGCCCAGGCCAGAGCAACGCAAACGGCACGAGAATCTACACGTCTGAAAAAACTCTATGCGCAACAAGCCGTCAGCCGTAAGGAAATGGATGATGCGGTTTCTGCCAATGATATTGCGCAGGCCAATCTGAAGGAAGCGCAACTGAATCTGCAATGGACCACAGTCACGGCACCGGTCAGTGGTATCGCTGGCCGTGCTATTCGCTCCGAAGGCAATCTCATTACTACGAGTGCAGATGGCAGCTTGCTAACCACGTTGCATCAGGTTAACCCGATCTGGATACGCTTTGGTCTTTCTGATAACGAAACAGCCAGTCTGCCAGGTGGACGTCTTGATCCGAATGCGGATACGACAGTGCAGCTCATTCTGGATAACGGCACGATTTATCCTGAGATCGGTAAGATAAATTTCCAGTCGACTTTTATCGATCCAAAGCTGGGCACTCAACAACTACGCGCTACCTTTGCCAATCCGGATGAAACCCTCTTGCCGGGGCAGTTCCTGCGTGCACGCATCAGCACCGGCAAACTGGAAAATGTCTATCTCGTGCCACAGGCCGCCGTGATTCAATCGGATAAAGGCTTCATGGTCTGGGTGATGGGTGAAGACGGTAAAGTGGTTCCGACTCCTGTAAAACCCGGCACCTGGTCTGGTAAAGACTGGATTATTCTGGGCGGCTTGCAGCCCGGGATGAAAGTGGTCGTCGATAACATCATCAAGATCCGTCCGGGAGCCAGTGTTATGCCGGCGCCTGTTAATCCCGCACCCCTAGCCAAGTAAGGGCGGACGATCGTGTTCTCACGTTTCTTTATTCACCGTCCGATTTTCGCTGCGGTCATTTCAATTGTCATTGTCCTTGCCGGTCTGGTAGCAGGGCGTGTGCTGCCTGTTGCTCACTACCCGGAGATTGCGCCCCCCACAGTCATTGTTTCTGCAACTTATCCGGGTGCATCGACCGAGACCCTGATCCGTACGGTGGCAGGTCCGATCGAAGAGCAGCTGTCTGGTGTGGAAAACCTGATTTACTTCAATTCCACAGCCGCCTCTAATGGCTCATTAACGGTGACAGCCACGTTTGAAGTTGGCACCAATGTCGACATGGCAACGGTGAATGTCAACAACCGCGTAAAAATTGCCGAACCACGTTTGCCGGATATCGTGCGCCAGTATGGTGTAACCGTACAAAAGCGCTCTAATGACATCCTGTTGGTGGCGACGACTACTTCGCCCGATAACAGCCGCCCGGCACTGTTCCTTTCCAACTATGTGCTCATCAATATGCTGGATGAGCTCAAGCGCTTGCCTGGGGTAGGTGATGCGCAAATTCTGGGTGCCAAGGATTACTCGATGCGTATCTGGTTGCGCCCAGACAAAATGGCGCAACTCGGTATAACCACTGCAGACATTGCCGCAGCGGTTAACGCACAGAACAAACAGAACGTTGCGGGCAAGATTGGTCAGGAACCAGCGCTAGAAGGTCAGCAACTGGTCTATACCGTCACAGCCAAAGGCCGTCTGGTAACACCCGAACAGTTTGGTGACATCGTCATCCGTTCCAAAGGACCTTCCGGTACGCTCAGGCTGAAAGATGTCGCGCGTGTGGAATTGGGTGCTGCCAATTACGATGCCAATACAACCTTGCTCGGCAAGCCTGTCGCCAGCGTAGCGATCTTCCTGCAGTCCGGTGCCAATGCATTGGAAACAGCAGAGCGGGTCCGTAACAAACTGGAACAGCTCAAGACACGCTTCCCATCTGGCGTCGACTATGTCATTCCTTACGATACGACCAAGTTCGTAAATGCGTCGATTCATGAAGTGGTCGTAACGTTGGTCGAAGCCATGATTCTGGTGGCTGCAGTTGTCTTTCTGTTTCTGCAGAACTGGCGCGCGACGCTTATCCCCTTGCTAGCGGTGCCTGTCTCGCTGATTGGTACCTTTGCCGGACTTTGGGTGCTTGGCTTCTCGATCAATACGCTGACGCTGTTTGCCATGGTGCTGGCGATTGGCATTGTGGTGGATGATGCCATTGTTGTTCTGGAAAACGTAGAACGTCTGATGAAAGAACGACGTTTGCCGCCTAAACAGGCTGCCGTTGAGGCAATGCGGGAAGTTTCCGGCGCTGTCGTTGCCATTGTGCTGGTACTCAGCGCGGTCTTTATCCCGGTAGCATTCCTCGGTGGTATTGCAGGCAAGCTGTACCAGCAGTTTGCCGTTACCGTGGCCATTGCCGTTACCTTGTCCGGGATTGTGGCGCTGACGCTCACGCCAGCCTTGTGTGGTGTATTGCTCAGTAACAAGCACGATGAACCCTTAGAGGTGTTCAAACCATTTAACGAGATGTTCGCCAGGTTGACGGATGGCTACACAAAGCTCGTTGATAAAACACTACATCACCGCATCATCGGCACCAGTGTATTTGCTGCGGTCATTCTCGGCTGTCTGCTGATGTACCGTCTGGTGCCGGGTGGTTTTGTACCACCGGAAGATCAGGGCTATCTGATTAGTGCGCTGGTCTTGCCTGATGGCGCTAGCCTGCAGCGTACCGAAAAATCCGGGTTGGCATTTCAGGAAGCGGTCGTCCAGAACCCGGGCGTTGATAAAGTATTCGTTATTGCCGGTAACGACATTATCGGGGGCGGTATGCGCCCTAATGCGGGCACAGTCTTTATTCCACTTAAAGACTGGTCCATACGGGATACGGATTCAACAACCCTGGCCAAGATATTCACAGGCCTGGGTATGACGCTGCGTGATGGTATGGCGCTGGTTTTCAACCCGCCGGCCATTCGCGGTATTGGTTCTGCGGGTGGTTTCGAGTTCTATGTACAAGCGCGCGGCGATGATTCGGTTCAGAAGCTTGCCAAGGTGGCGGGCGAACTGAGCGAAGCGCTTAAAAAGCGACCGGAGCTGACTGGCATTAATTCCTTCTTCCGTCCGACTTCGCCACAGATCTATGTGGAAGTGGACGAAAGTAAAGCGATATCACTGGGGATACCTGTAGCTGATGTCTATCAGGCACTACAGGCCAGTATGGGTTCGCTCTATGTGAATGATTTCAACATCAGTGGCCGTACCTACCGTGTACAAATGCAGGCCGACGCCTTGTATCGTGCCAAGCCAACAGACCTGGGGCAGATTTATGTGCGTGCCGATAATGGCGCGATGGTGCCTGTTTCAGCCCTGATCAAAACCAATCCAGTGGTTGGTCCGGAACAGCTAGAGCGCTTTAACGGTGTCTTGTCGGCCAAGTTCCTGGGCAATGGTGTGCCGGGTCTTAGTTCCGGAGATGCTATCCAGATTGTGCAGGATGTAGCTAAAGAGTCATTACCGGCAGGCTACGATCTGGCCTGGTCTGGTCAGGCCTTCCAGCAGATTCGCACAGGTAATACCTCAGGGTTGGCATTCATCTTTGGCATCATCATGGTTTTCCTGATTCTAGCGGCGCAGTATGAGCGCTGGTCGTTGCCGCTCGCGGTGATTCTCGGCGTACCGTTTGCCATGTTTGGCGCACTGTTTGCCGTATTGCTGCGGGGTATGCCGAGTGATATCTATTTCCAGATTGGCCTGGTGGTCCTGGTCGGGCTTTCCGCCAAGAACGCGATTCTGATTGTGGAGTTTGCCTCGCAGAAACGATCTGAAGGCATGAGTGTTTACGATGCAGCCTTGCATGCGGCCCGTTTGCGTTTCAGACCCATTGTGATGACCTCATTGGCTTTCATCCTCGGCGTATTTCCGCTGGTTATTTCAACCGGTGCAGGTTCGGCGGCGCGTCGTTCGATGGGTACCGGGGTGTTTGGTGGCATGCTCGCCTCAACCTTTGTTGCGACTATTTTCATTCCGCTGTTTTTCACCTGGCTTTCTGGAAGCAAAAAAAAGCGGGATTTATTCCCGGGCGAAGCCGAGCAGGAGACCACCCATGACTAAGCGTTTATATCCGTTATGGGCGCTGTGCATCGTGAGTCTATCCGCCTGTACCGTTGGCCCTGACTATGAACGACCTAAACTGGATCTGCCAGGGCAATACAACGCCGATGTGCCGCAATCTTCGGCAACTGAGGCTCCAGAGAAACAGTCGGTAGTGATTCAGCAGGATTGGTGGACGCTATTTAACGACCCCGAACTTAATAAGCTGGAAGATCTGGCATTAGCCAATAACGCCGATTTGCAGATCGCCGTTGCGCGTATTGCTCAGGCACAAGGCCTGGCACTACAAGCAGGGTCGGCGCAGTATCCGAATCTTTCGCTGGCTGGTAGCGGCACCCGGGCTTCCCAAGGCGCAGCGGCAAGCTCCAGTGGTGTTGATTATCTCGACAACAATTACCAGGGCAATCTGGGCTTTTCGTACGAGATTGATCTGTGGGGCAAGGTGCGACGTACCGTTGAGTCAGCGGACGCCCAGCTCAAAGCCAGCGTCTTTGATCGCGATAGCGTGCGCCTCGTGCTTGAAGGGAGTGTTGCCAAAGCCTATATGAACCTGCGCACACTGGATGCCCAGATCAAGGTCACAGGAAACTCGATTCAGACCCGTCGCGATACCCTGCGTATTGCTCAGGCTAAACTCGATGGCGGTCTCGTATCCCCGCTGGATATTAATCAGGCGCAGGCAACACTGTCCAGCGTTCAGGCCCAGCAATCTGAATTAGTACGCCAGCGTGCGGTGGCTCAGAATCAGCTGGCCGTCTTAACCGGTAAGCTGGATCTTAAAATCCCGGCTGGTGGACTAGAAACATTGCCTATTCCTCCTGAACCCCCTGTAGGGATTCCGTCTGAAATACTCGAAGCACGACCTGATGTGCGTAAAGCCGAAGAACAACTGGTAGCAGCCAACGCCCAGATTGGTGTTGCCAAGGCTAACTTCTTCCCATCCTTTTCGCTGTCAGGGCTGTATGGTGCTCAGAGCATAGGCATGACCAATTTCCTCACGGCAGGTGGTTCGGTATGGGCGGCCACGCTTGGGCTGACACAACCGCTATTTACCGGTTGGTTGCTCACCGGTCAGTTAGACGCCGCGAAGGGCAAACAACAGGAAGTGCTTGCCAATTACGTCAAAACGGTGCGCGTTGCATTTGCCGAAGTAGGTGATTCGATGGTTTCGGTGCAGCAGACCCGGGAAACATCGGAGCATTTATCCGTGCAGGTGGCTTCATCCACTAAAGCGCAGCGCATATCGATCTTGCGTTATCAGGGCGGTTATGTGGATTATCTGACGGTGCTCGAAGCGCAGCGTGTTGCGAATGAGGCCAGCCTGGCTTATGCGCGTAATCGTGGCAGCCAGCTACAGGCCAGTGTTGATCTTTTCCGTGCCCTCGGCGGTGGGTGGCAGTCAGAATTCAAGCGTTAGTAGCGCGGGGTTGGTAAAATGCCGCCCATGACAAAGAAAACACAGACACCCAAGGTTGGCATGGTCAGCCTGGGTTGCCCCAAAGCGGCATCCGATAGCGAAGGCATCCTGACCCGTCTGCGCGCAGAAGGTTATGACATCGTCGGCGATTACGCTGGTGCCGATCTGGTTGTTGTTAACACCTGCGGCTTCATTGATTCAGCCGTAGAGGAATCGCTGGATGCCATTGGCGAAGCGCTCCGTGAAAACGGCAAAGTGATTGTCACGGGTTGTCTTGGTGCGCGTGAAGGGGTTGTCGAATCAGCCCACCCGGATGTGCTGGCTGTAACTGGCCCGCATGCACTGGATGAAGTGATGGGCATCGTGCATGCGCATCTGCCCATGCCGCATGACCCGTATACCGATCTGGTCCCGCCTCAGGGTGTACGCCTTACGCCCAAGCATTACGCCTATCTGAAGATTTCCGAAGGGTGTAATCACCGTTGCACCTTCTGCATCATTCCATCTCTGCGGGGCGATCTGGAGTCACGTCCGATTGGAGATGTGCTCAAAGAAGCGGAAACCCTGGCCAAGGCTGGTGTGAAGGAAGTATTGGTTATTTCGCAAGACACCAGCGCCTATGGCGTTGATGTGAAATACCGCACGGGTTTCTGGGAAGGTCGTCCGGTTAAGACCCAGTTGCTGGCGCTCTGTGAAGCGCTGGGCGAAATGGGTATCTGGGTCCGTCTGCATTACGTGTACCCGTATCCGAGCGTTGACGACATCATTCCGCTCATGGCCGAAGGCAAGATCCTGCCGTATCTGGATATCCCGTTTCAGCACGCCAGTCATCGCATTCTCAAAGCCATGAAACGTCCGGCCTCGTCCGAGAACGTGCTGAAGCGTATTAAAGCCTGGCGGGAGATCTGCCCGGAGCTGGTCATTCGCTCGACATTCATTACCGGCTTTCCCGGTGAAACCGAAGATGACTTTCAGGAACTGCTCGGCTTCCTTGAAGCAGCACAACTGGATCGGGTTGGTGCGTTTGCCTATTCACCGGTGGAAGGTGCGCCGGCCAATGAACTTGAGGGTGCAGTGCCTGAAGAAGAGCGTGAGTCACGCCGGATGCGTCTGATGCAATTCCAGGCAGATATCTCCGCAGAAAAACTGGCGCAGCGTATTGGTAACGAAGAAATTATTGTCATCGATGAAGTGGATGAAGAGGGTGCCATTGGCCGTAGCTGGCGTGAAGCGCCGGACATCGATGGCGTTGTTCAGGTGATGGGGTTTACTGATTGTGCGCCGGGCGACCGCATCGCCGTGCGTATAGTCGATGCCGATGAACACGACCTCTACGCCGAACCGTTGCTGTCGTCATCGGTTAACTGATAGCACCGCATGACCCTGATCGCACAACTACAGCAAAGCCTGGGTGTCGATCAGGTACTCACTTCGCCTGAAGCACAGGCATCGTATCTCAAGGATTGGCGCGGCCGTTATCAGGGTAGGGCGCAGGCCGTCGTGCTGCCTACGACGACACAAGCAGTAGCGGATGTGGTGCGCCTCTGTATGTCGGCCGGCGTCCCCATTGTGCCGCAAGGCGGCAACACCGGCCTCTGCGGGGGCGCTACGCCGGATGAGTCAGGTAAAGCCGTTGTTGTGGCCATGACGCATCTGAATCGTGTTCGATCGATAGATGCCACCAATTTCAGTATCACGGCCGACGCGGGCATTACACTGGATCAACTCAAAGCGGCTGCCGAGTCGGTCGATCGCTTATATCCACTGACGCTGGGTGCGGGGCACCTCACGACGTTGGGCGGCACGTTGGCAACGAATGCGGGTGGCTTGCAGGTGTTGCGCTATGGCATGACCCGGGATTTATGTCTGGGCCTGGAAGTGGTATTGCCTGATGGTACGGTCTGGTCCAAGTTATCCGGTCTGCGTAAAGACAATACCGGCTACGATCTGAAGCAATTGTTCATTGGCGCTGAAGGGACCCTCGGTCTGATTACAGCGGCAACGATGAAGCTCTATCCCTTACCTGCGGCGCGTGCACTCATCTGGCTCGATCTGCCGGACGTTGCCTCTGCCGTGGATCGACATGCGCTGGCGCAAACCGTTTTTGCTGGTGCGCAGACGGCATCGGAATTAATTTCTGCCACCACCTTGTCTTTAGTGCGGCAACATTTACCCGAGGCGCTTTTGCCAACGGCAGCAGGGGCCTGGCCTGAAGCCTGGGGTTTGATGATTGAAGTATCAGCCCACGATGCAGATTTTCTGCAGGCTCTATTGGATGCCTGGCAGCGAGCGTGTGTCGCGGCGGGTGTTAGTGCGGGCTATATGGCCATAGCGCCAGATGCGCAGGCACAGCTCTGGGCCATTCGTAAAGGCCTCGCTGAATCCCAAAAGCGTGAAGGTCTTTCTATCAAGCACGATGTAGGACTGCCGATCTCCCGGATTCCGCAGTTCATAGATGAAGCGTCAGCCGCATTGCAGAAGCGTTTTCCCGGCATACGCATCGTCGCGTTCGGTCATATCGGCGACGGCAATCTGCACTTCAATCTTTCGTTTGCCGATCCCGTTAAGAATGACGCCTTGCTCGAACAGAGTACGGATGCCAATGCCGTGGTCTATGAAGTCGTTGATCGTCTGGATGGTTCCATTGCCGCCGAGCATGGCATTGGGCAGCTTAAGCCAGCCTGGCTCGCACAGCACGCACCCGCAGGCAGCATGTCGCTTATGCGTCAGCTCAAGGCTACGTTGGACCCGCAGGGGCTGATGAACCCCGGCAAGGTACTAGTGTAGGGTGGGTCCCGCAGTTGTCCCGGCGCCGGAAGGCTGGGCAAAAATGGCGGCAATATCTTCGGCGCTGAAGCGATATTCCAGATTGCTCAGGTCATCGTTAATAACAACCGCGCCGTGTTCCTTGAGAATTGATTCAACCTCGGGCTGGCCGAGACTGCGGAGCATATCGCGTACTTTGTCCCAGTTGCGCTCGCCTGCGTGATAAACCGATTGTCCCGGTGCCAGGCTGATCAGTTCTTCAGGGAAGAGACGGGTGAGCAAGTCTGCCGGATCAAGACTCAGTAGCTCTGCATCGGTCAGTGTGCCGAATAGATGGCAAATGCGGTTCCAGCCATCCTCATCGGCTTCGTCAGCGCCCGGCATCTTTTGTAGGAACAGACCGGCAGCCTGTTGACCATTGGCAGCCAGATACAGCTCGGTAGGTTGCTGTTCAGACTGAACGAGGTAATGGGCAAAGGCTTCGGCCAGTGATTGGCCAACCAGCGGCACATGGCTTTGCCACGGCGTGCTGAACTGATGTGCATCCAGTGTCATCACCAGACGGCTTTGTTCATCACCATCCTGGCAGTTCAGGCAGGGCATCTTGGGGTCCTGCAACTGGGTCAGATACTCCGGGCGCCATTGCGCCATACCGCGTAGGCCGAGTTTGTCTGTGCAATCCATCACCAGCAGATTGATCGGACCAGGGTCGCGTGTCTGGAAGGTTAAACGTCCGGCATGTTTCAGTTGGCCGGCCATCAGGGTCGTTATGCTGGCCAGTTCCCCCAGCATGTGGCTCACGGCTGCCGGATAATTGCGGCCAGTACAGAGCGCACGGTAACTGTCATCCAGATGCACCCAGGCACCACGGATAGACAGTTCGGGAAAATGGAATCGGACAAAACGATCGGTCTCGCGCAGCATGAGGTCTTTCTGTAAGAGGGTGCGTGTTAGTTTGGGTGGCCTTGCCGGATTTCAACCGGTTTAGAGGGCTTTAAGGTGCTGCCGGTAGCGGGCGGCGTTCTGTACATAGCGTGCAGCACTATTGATCAGCTTGGCGACCTCTTCATCGGTCAGTTGGCGGACAACTTTGCCGGGAGTGCCCATGATGAGCGAGCGGGGCGGGTAGGTCTTGCGTTCCGGGATCAGCGTACCCGCGCCAACCAGGCTATGTTCACCGATTACAGCATGATTCAGAATCGTCGTGCCTATACCGATTAAGCTGCCCTGGCCGATGTGGCAGCCGTGGAGCATGACTTTGTGGCCGATTGTGACATCGGCTTCGAGGATCAGGGGCGCCCCGGGGTCGGTATGAAATACACAGCCGTCTTGTACGTTGCTGCGTGGGCCGATCACGATGGGCTCATTATCGCCGCGCAGTACCGCGTTCCACCAGACCGAAGCATCTTCGGCGCACTGAATGCTGCCAATCAGTACAGCGGTTGGCGCAACCCAGGCGGTAGGGTCAATTTGCGGTATCCGCTCTTCCAGTTGATAGCAGCTCATGCTGAGGCCTTATTCCAGTTAAAATGGGCAGTGCAGCATTTTATGCTGATCCTTCAAACACATAAAGCCACAATGACTCAAGCACCCCGTTACGACCTGCATTGCCACTCTACGGCCTCTGATGGCATGTTGCCACCTGCCGCCGTGGTCGCGCGTGCGCACGCCAATGGGGTAACCTCACTAGCGCTGACCGACCATGATGGCTTGTCCGGTTTGCCGGAGGCAACGGCCGAAGCTGAAAAGCTGGGGCTCGAGTTGATACCGGGCACAGAAATCTCGGTGGAGTGGAACGATCACTCGGTCCATATCGTTGGCTTGCAGATCAATCCTGTCGATCCCACGCTGGTTCAAGGCCTGGATGAGATCAGGGAAGGGCGCGCCAACCGGGCAGAGCGTATTGCTGCTGAACTCGAAAAAGTCGGCTTTGTCGGCATTCTGGACAAAACCATGGCCTACGTGGGAAACCCGGAGCTCGTATCGCGGGCGCATTTCGCCCGGGCGCTGGTGGAAATGGGCGCATGCCGTGAGGTCAAACAGGTTTTTGATCGCTATCTCACGCCGGGCAAGCCCGGCTATGTCGAACATCCCTGGCCAAGCCTGGAAAAAGCACTGGGCTGGATTCGTGCGGCAGGCGGCGTTGCCGTGATTGCGCATCCTGGCAGATATCGTATGTCTAACAAAGAGTTGGGAAAGCTTTTTGAAGCATTTCGTGATCTGGGTGGCGAGGCCATTGAAGTTGCCTCCGGCAGTCATACCCCGGAGCAGATTGCCCATTTCGGACGGCAGGCACGCCACTACGCATTCATGGGGTCGCAGGGTTCGGACTTCCATGGTCCGGATGAAAGTTACGTCGATCTGGGCCGCAGTCTACCGCTTCCCGATGGCGTGGTTCCCGTTTGGGAATCCTGGAAAAACAACTAACTAGAATCGATTCATGACGCAATACTTTAATATTCATCCCGAGACACCGCAGAAGCGATTGCTCGATCAGACGGCCCAGATGCTCCGTGATGGTGCAGTGGTCGCGCTGCCTACAGACTCCTGTTATTCGCTGGCTTGCCATCTGGGCGACGCTGCGGCACTGGAAAAGATCCGTAAAATCCGAGGTATCGATGATCACCACCTCATGACCTTGATGTGCCGCGATCTCTCCGACATTGGGCAGTACGCCCGCGTTGATAACAGCCAATACCGTTTGCTCAAGCTGGCCACACCGGGTGCCTATACCTTTGTTCTGGAAGGCACCAAGGAACTGCCGCGCCGCATTCTGCACCCCAAACGTAAAACCCTGGGGCTGCGTATTCCGGACAACCGGATCATGCAGGGCGTACTGGAAGTCCTGGGCGAACCCTTGCTCACCACCACATTAACGCTCCCCGGCGACGAAGAGCCGCTCAGTGATGGCTGGTCGATCAAAGAACGGCTGGAAGGCAAGCTGGATCTGGTCGTGGAGGGGGGCTGGTGCGGTACCGAGCCAACGTCGGTGATTGATCTGAGTGAAATGCCACCGACCGTGCTGCGAGTCGGTCATGGCCCCCTGGCACCGCTAGGGCTGGAATAACGAATGCAGACGCCTGTTCCCGGCTTCTTCTGGTGGGGCTCTGTTAGAATCGCTGGCTAAACGGATCCGTCATGAATATTGATATCGCTCTGCTGGCCATCGCTGCCATCCCCATGATTTTTGCCATTACGCTGCATGAGGCAGCGCACGGCTATGTTGCGCGCTATTTTGGCGACCCAACCGCCTGGCAACTGGGTCGTATTAGTCTTAATCCGCTCCGTCATATTGATCTGGTCGGCACCATCATCGTTCCGGCCGCTACCTTGCTGTTTGGCGGCATCCTATTCGGCTGGGCCAAGCCAGTACCTGTCGATTACAGCCGTTTGCGCCATCCGCGTGCCGATATGCGTTGGGTTGCCCTGGCGGGCCCTGCATCCAACCTGCTGATGGCATTCGGTTGGGCCTTGCTGCTCAAAGTCGGTCTGTCGACTAATAACTATTTCAGCGTGCCACTTGAAGAAATGTCTCGCATTGGGGTTTCTATCAACCTGATGCTGATGGCGATCAATCTGGTTCCGATTCTGCCGCTAGATGGTGGCCGCGTGCTGTTCAGCCTGTTGCCGCCATCGGCCGCACAGTCTTATGGCCGTAGCGAGCCATATGGCTTGCCGATTCTGCTGCTCTTGCTGGTTACAGGCTTGCTCAGCGTGATCATTCTGCCGCTCATTCGAGCTGCCGGCAGCCTTATTTCCACGATTTTCTTCCTCTGAGTTACTGATGTCTGCTGAACGCGTTCTTTCCGGCATGCGCCCTACGGGTAGCCTGCATCTGGGTCATTACCATGGCGTCATCGAAAACTGGGTACGTCTCCAGGAAAACTACGAGTGCCTCTTCTTCGTAGCCGATTGGCATGCGCTGACGACCCATTACGACGCGCCGCAAAACATTGCCCAGGCAGGTCGTGACATGGTTATCGACTGGATTGCAGCGGGTCTGGATCCGGAAAAATCGATTATTTTCCAGCAGTCACAAGTGCTGCAACACGCTGAATTACATCTGTTGCTTTCCATGATGACGCCCCTGGGTTGGCTGGAACGTGTGCCGACCTATAAGGATCAGCAGGAAAAGTTGTCACACAAAGATCTATCGACCTATGGCTTTCTCGGCTACCCGCTCCTGCAATCGGCTGACATACTTGTTTATGGCGCCAAGCATGTGCCAGTCGGTGAAGATCAGGTGCCGCACGTTGAACTGACGCGTGAAGTAGCGCGCCGCTTTAACCACCTCTATGGTCGTACGCAAGAGTTCGAACAGGAAGTGATTGCTGCGCTCAAAAAGCTAGGCGCAACGGCAAAACCCTATAAAGATTTACGTCAGCGTTATCAGCAAGAGGGTGATCATGAGGTGCTGGGTCAGGCAGAAGCCTTCCTGGCCGGTGCCGATGTGCTGGATGTATCCGATAAAGAATCACTCTGGGGCTGGTTAGTCGGCTCCGGCAAATCAATTCTGGTGGAACCGGCAGCGCTGCTGACCAAAGCCTCCAAGATGCCGGGCCTGGATGGTCAGAAGATGTCCAAGTCTTACAACAACACCATCAGCCTGCGTGAAGCGCCGGAAGATGTGGCCAAGAAACTGAAAGCCATGCCGACTGATCCGGCACGTATCCGTCGTACCGATGCGGGTAATCCCAAAAACTGTCCGGTATGGCAGCTGCATGAAGTTTATAGCGACGATGCCAAAAAGCAGTGGGTGACCGAAGGCTGTACCTCGGCAGGTATCGGTTGTATCGAATGTAAGAACGCCGTTGCCGAAGGTATTAATGTCGTACTCGCTCCGATGCGTGCACGCGCCGCCGAACTAGCCGCCGAGCCGGAAAAGATTGATCGCATTTTGCGCGAAGGTGCAGAGCGTGCCCGCGTGCTGGCCGATGAAACGATGTCGCGTGTGCGTAGCGTGATGGGGCTCACAGGTTAAGTGATGTCGACTGAAGATCAGCTTCCCGAAGAATCTGCCTTGCCGCCTGAAGCTCAGGCAGAGGCGGGCGTGCCCGAGCCGGTTGCTTACGAACAGGCGATACAGGTCACCGTTGAAAACGGTGAAACCCGGGTCATGCTGTACGGGCAGCCCATTGTCGACATGCCGCAGGATCTGTATATCCCGCCGGATGCGTTATCGATCATGCTCGATGCCTTCGAAGGCCCGCTTGATCTATTGCTGTATCTGATCCGTAAAGCCAACGTCGACATCCTTGATATTCCGATGGCTTCACTGACCATTCAGTATCTGGATTATGTCGAAGCCATGCGCTCGGAAAATCTGGAACTGGCCGCCGAATACCTGGTTATGGCTGCCATGCTGATTGAAATCAAATCACGCATGCTGTTGCCTCGTCCGAAAGCCGATTTTGAAGAAGAGGCTGAAGACCCGCGTGCCGAACTGGTACGCCGTCTGATCGAATATGAACAGATGAAGCTGGCCGCGCGTGAAATCGATGAACTGCCTAAAGCCGAAATCGACTTCCAGTGGCTCAATGTCTGGGTGGACAAAGAAGCGGTAGTCCGCCATCCGGATGTATCGCCCGATGACCTGCACGCCGCCTGGCAGGCAGTAGTTCGTCAGGCCAAGCTGCACACCCATCACAAAATTGCCCGTGAAGAACTGTCGGTGCGCGAGCACATGGGGCTGATCCTGCGCACCTTGCGTAACAAAGAAGGCTATACCGAATTCGGTGAGCTGTTCGACGTTACCGGCGGTGTGCCGATGGTCGTGGTTAACTTCATTGCCTTGCTGGAACTGTGTAAAGAACACTTGCTGGAAATGACGCAGACGGCCGCTTTCGCGCCGATCTACGTGCGTTTGCCTTCTGATGTGCCCGAACAGTCGATGTTCGAGACACCAGAGGCATTTGATGAAACAGAGGAGGGTGAGGATGTCTGAAGAACAGCGTTCCCTGACCGAGCTGGTTGAATCGACCGAGGGTGTCGTTACCCTGGGTCCCGTAATTGATGTGGCTGATCTGGCCTGTATCGTTGAAGCCGCTTTGCTGGCATCGACAGCACCGCTGGATATGGTGCACTTGCGCCGCCTGTTTGATGACACCGTAGCGGCCGATGAAATTCTGCAAGCGCTGGGTCATTTGCAGGAGCGTTGGCAGAACCGTGGTTGCGAACTGCTGGAGCTGGCTGATGGCTGGCGTTTCCGCACGCATGCCAAGATCCAGCCGCACCTCGATCGCCTGAATCCTGAAAAACCACCACGTTACTCACGTGCCGTGATGGAAACCCTGGCAATTATTGCCTACCGTCAACCCGTTACCCGTGGCGATATCGAAGACATCCGTGGCGTCACCGTTGCCACTCAGGTCATCCGTACGCTAGAAGAACGTGGCTGGATTGATACCGTAGGTAATCGTGAAACACCGGGTAGACCGGCGCTGTATGCCACCACCCGTCAGTTCCTGGATGATCTGGGCTTGCGTAGCCTGACTGAACTGCCACCGCTTGAAACCATGCAGGGTGCCCTTGAAGGGATGCCCGGAGTTGAATAACTAATGCCCGCACCACGTAAACCCGCAGCCCCGCGTAAGCCCACCGCTCGACCTGCTGCGCCGCGCCGCCCCAAACCGGTTGTCGCTCAACCAGAAGTCGACGAAGAAGAGTTTTTTGAAATCGACCACGATGAGTCTTTCGAAGAGGAAGCCTCGGGCGCTCCGTTGCGTAAAGCTTCCGCTAATGCGGGTGAGCGTTTGCAGAAGCTCCTGGCGCAATGTGGCCTCGGCGGTCGCCGTGAGATGGAAGAGTGGATCACCGCTGGCCGTGTTCAGGTCAACGGAGAACCGGCAGTGCTGGGTCAACGTGTCCTGCCGGGAGACCGGGTCAAGGTTAACGGCCGCCTCGTTAATCTGCATGGCGCTAGCCGTGCACCGCAGGTGTTGCTCTATCACAAGCCGGAAGGGGAGATTGTTTCCCGCAGCGATCCTTCAGGCCGTCCGAACGTCTTTAGTAACCTGCCGCGCGTGCGTGGTGGGAAGTGGATCGCAGTTGGTCGTCTGGATTTCAATACCAGCGGCCTCCTGTTGTTTACCACCTCGGGTGCGCTGGCCAATGCGCTGATGCACCCGCGTCATGAAATGGTTCGCGAGTACGCCGTGCGTGTACTGGGCCCAATGGACGACGAAGCCAAAGACCAACTGAAAAAGGGTGTCGAGCTGGAAGATGGCCCGGCAGCGCTGAAGAGCATTGAAGATGCGGGTGGCGAAGGTGCCAACCAGTGGTATCGCGTCACCATTGCCGAAGGTCGTAACCGCGAAGTGCGCCGTTTATTCGAAGCGGTTGGTCGTACGGTTAGCCGCCTGATCCGCGTTCGTTACGGCCCATTCCTGCTGCCACCGCGCCTCAAGCGGGGTCAGTCCCTGTTGGTTGAAGATGTCGACGTTGAAAAACTGGTCAAATCGCTCGGGGCAGATGCACAGGGCCCATCGCGTACGGTAGGTCAGAAGGTGCGTGGTGCCCGTCCGGGTGGCCGTCCGGCACCCCGAGGCCGTGCCCAGGCGCGATCTCAGGGTAAAGGTGCTGCGCCAAAGCGTAGCAGCCCTCGACCTGCAGCAAAAAAACCTTTATAATCGCAAAGTTGTGAATTTCCAGTGCCATCTGATCATTCAGGTCGGGTGGCACAGCCAGTTTTTGGCGTGATGGGCTTTATGCCCATTTTTTATTTGTGTTTTCTGTTTATTACACATGAGTCTGCAGGAACTGATTGAATCGACGGTCACCGGACTGGGCTACGAGCTCGTCATGGTTGAGCTGTCTCCGCGTAGCCGCTTGGTCCGGGTGTTTATTGACGCCCCGGAAAAGCCGCGCGGCGTTGATGTGGAAGACTGTGCCACGGTGAGCAATCAACTGACGCACGTATTCCAGGTAGACAACATAGATTTCGACCGTCTGGAAGTTTCGTCACCGGGCCTAGATCGCCCGCTGGTGAAAGCTGCCGACTTCACCCGTTTTGCCGGTTCGCAAGTGCAAGTCAAACTGCGCATGCCAATCGGTGAGCGTCGCCAGTTCAACGGCACGCTGATCGGAATCGAAGGTGACCAGGTTCAGATTGAACTTGGTGAGAACACCATCAAATTCCCGTTATCGAACATCGACAAGGCTCGCCTTGTTCCCAAATTTTGAGCGCCACAGAGGAAAGGACACCCAAATGACTCGTGAAATTCTATTGCTAGTCGATGCGCTGGCCCGTGAAAAGAACGTCAGCAAGGAAATCGTCTTTGCTTCCCTGGAGCTCGCGCTCGCACAAGCCACTCGCAAGAAGATGAACCTGGAAGCAGATATTCGCGTCGTTATCGACCGCGAAACAGGTGATTACGAATCTTTCCGTCGCTGGGAAATCGTTGAAGATGCAGATCTTGAAAACGAAGATGCCCAGCTGCCGATTAGTGAAGCACGTGAACAGCACGCCGACATCGATGTTGGTGACTCGATTGAAGAAGAGCTGGAACCTATCGACTTCGGTCGTATTGGTGCCCAGGCCGCCAAACAGGTCATTCTGCAAAAGATCCGTGATGCCGAGCGTGAAGCACTGCTTCAGAACTTCCTCGAGCGTGGCGAACACCTGGTTACCGGCACAATCAAGCGCATGGAACGTGGCAACGCCATTGTTGAAGTCGGCAAGATCGAAGCCGTACTGCCACGTGATCAGATGATCCAGCGCGAAAATCTGCGCCCGGGTGATCGCGTTAAGGCATTCCTGTTGCGCGTTGATCGTGCAGCACGCGGCCCGCAAATTGTTCTGTCGCGTACAGCACCAGAATTTATCAGCCGCCTGTTCGAACTGGAAGTTCCGGAAATCGAAGATGGTCTGATGGAAATCAAGGCAGCAGCGCGTGACCCTGGCATGCGTGCCAAGATTGCGGTGCTGAGCAAAGATGCCCGTATCGACCCGATCGGTACCTGTGTCGGCCTGCGCGGTATGCGCGTAACGGCTGTACGTAATGAACTCGGTGGCGAAAACGTCGACATCATTATCTGGTCTGAAGATCCGGCGCAATTTGTAATCAATGCACTGGCACCAGCTGAAGTGACCTCCATCGTCGTCGACGAAGAGCGTCATGCCATGGATGTCGTTGTTGACGATGCCAACCTGGCTATCGCCATTGGTCGTGGCGGTCAGAACGTACGCCT
>ERZ1034363.42-NODE-42-length-80224-cov-3.896103_pt1 | contig 80224 bp, 64 predicted proteins | sample MGYA00520616_ERZ1034363 | MGnify/ENA primary metagenome ERZ1034363 (study PRJEB33736, sample SAMEA104284506) | Azolla filiculoides | biome: Urban; feature: Water surface; material: Ditch water | place: Netherlands | collected 2015-10-28 | depth 0-0.1 m ...
ATCCTTTTTCTGTTCCACCTGTTCCTCCTGCACCTGTTCCTCCTGCTCCTGCGTATCATTCTCCACCGCCACCGCCACCAGCAACAACTAGAACTTCCGCTGTCAATGAAGAAACAGTAGATGTTGAAGTAGCTGAAGCTGCAGGGTTCCATGAGAATGTAGCTGATGATGAATCACGGGTTAGTGTTGTAGATTTTAGAACACTGGATGAGAAATGTCCAGCTGAAATACCAATAATACTATCTTTCTGTGAAGCTGGAATGTTTAACTGGCCTTCAGTTGAACGACCCCATGTCTGCAACTTGCCATCTACGATAGCAACTGCGAAGCTTTCACCTAGAACAATGTCTGTAGCTTTGTAGTCTGAAACTGCTGGTGGTACTGCTAGTATGCCGTATGATGATAATCCCCAAATGTATGTTTTACCATTAATATCTATTGCGGCACTGTTACGTCCGCCTGCAGCAATATTTGAAACAACTGTTGTACCGTTAGTTAACGAAGCAGGAACGTTTAGTTCGCCATTAGCATTGTTGCCCCATGCGAATACTCGACCTGTTGAGTCTAGAGCCATAGCATGTTGGAAACCAGCGGTGATGCTTACAATGTTAGCTCCGCCGTTAGTATTTGTAGAACTGATTGTTGCAGGTATTGTTGTCTGTCCAGCGGTATTGTTACCCCATGCATAAACTTTACCAGCAACTACTGCTAAACTAAAGCCTGTTGTTGCTTCTCCGCCTGCAGCGATGTCTGTTGCTTTGCTACCTGAAACTACAGCTGGTATTGTTGTCTCTCCTGAAGTGTTGTTACCCCATGCGTAAACTTTACCGTTACTGTCAAGAGCCATAGCGTGAATTGAGCCAGCGACAATCTTTGTTACTTTAACGCTACCGTCAGTTAATACTGTAGGAATGTTTAGTTGACCATAAGTGTTTAAACCCCAACCGTAAACTTTACCTGCTGAGTCTAATCCTAAACCGAACTCACGACCTAATGCTGTTTGTACTAAGTCGGTCTTGTTAGTTATTGTAGCTGAAGGAATTATTGTACTGAATCCGCTATTTCCATAAACTGTTGTCTGACCGTTGCTGGTAGGCTTTAGAGGCTGTGTAGTCCCTGCAACTGTAATTGTTGAAGTTTGACTGTAAGCGTTGTATCCTGAAATTCCGAATGTGTAATCTGTTGCAGGGTTAAGGCCTGTGAATCGGTAGTTTGTTGAAGATGTTGTTCCTACCTGTGTACCGTTAATGTAAGTCTTGTAGCCGAATGTTGGGTCGTATTTAGCTGCCCCAGCCATCCAGTTCTGCTGAACTTCAGCTTCAGTTAATACACGGTTGTAGTATGTGAACGTTCCGATTTGACCGTTTAGTCTTCCACGAGAAGCTCCTTCATCACCAATTCCACGACCTAGGTTGAATACGTTAGCTGTAGCTCCAGGTGCAGTACCTGTGTAAGTTCCAATGAGAACACCGTTACGGTAAACTTTGGCTGTTCCTGAACCGTCTACAGTGATTGTAGCCATCTGCCATCCAGAAGTCCATGTCTTTCCTGTTGGAATCCAACGAACAGCTGGGTATAGAGCGATTATTTCGTTACCTGGGTTGTCCATGTTTGAAGCACCAATGCCAAGGTCGATACCTGCAGCATTTCCTGCTTTAAAGAATTCACCCTTTGTTCCAAGTTTAACATTAACCCATCCGCTCATGGTTACGTTAGTGTTTTGAGTTGTTCCTGTTGTGCCTGTAACATAGTCATCTACACCATCGAATGTTACTGCTCCACCATTATTAGGTGACCATAGCGGACCTGAAGTGAATGTACCATTGTTGTTGTTGCCTGAAAGGTCGAACCATGTGTTTCCTGTTCCAGGGTATGAAGCTTTATTGGTAGCATCTAGGTATACTTTTAGGCTTGTGTCTTTAACGATGTCTAATGCTGGGTTTGCCTTCCATGAAACATCAGCTGTGTAAGGAGTTGTTTCTCCTAGGCTTAAGCTTGAAGGTGTTACAGCTCCTGTACGTACGTAGAATGAATATGGAGCGCTTTCTAGTGCGATAGCTGCTCCACCAGGTGATGTTAGTGCTGTAATTGCTACCTTGTATGAAGTTCCACCGTTTAAGTTATTTAATGTGTATGAAGTTGTTGTTGAAGGAACAGTAGCTACTAGAACGTCGTCTTGGTATACCTTGTAGCTTACTACTGCAGAACTTACAGCTGGAGCGTTCCAGGAGAATGTTGCACTGTTTTCTGTAACTGCAGCTGGCGATACAACACCAATTTGACCGTTGTCTGCATCAAACTTTAGGTACTGCTTTGTAAGAGCGGTCGCAGGTACTGTTGCTTTGCTGTTTGTGTTATCTCCCCATGCGTAAACCATACCGTCACGAGAAACACCTGCCCCGTGCCATGAACCTGTAGGTGCGAAAATTGCTTTGCTCTTCAAGAAATCTGCTGAAACATTTGTTTGGCCTGAGTCATTGCGAGCCCAGTAGTATGCCTGACCGAAACTGTCAATACCTGAAATTGTTTCATATGTCATGTTAAGGTCAGACCATGTACGACCTGTTGGAAGAGAAGGCATTGAAGCACCGCTATATTGTGTCGCACCCCAGATTGTAGCTGTACCATCATTATATAGCACACCAGCAATTAACTGACCAGCTGTAATCTTTTTAATGTTTGCTGAGTTGGCAAGAACACTAGAAGGTATAGTTGTTTGACCTGAACCGTTTCCACCCCATGTATAGATTCTACCTTCAGACAAAGCCATTGTAAAATCTCCACCAGTAGCAACTTGTGAAACTTTCTTTCCTGTTAATGCTGCAGGAATGTTTGACTGACCATTACCATTGTTTCCCCATACGTAAAGCTTACCGTCTGAGTCGATAGCTGCTGCGTGGTAGATTCCAGTTGAAATCTTTACAACTTTCTTGCTACCGTCTGTTAATGCTGTAGGAATATTTAGCTGACCATAGTTGTTTGTTCCCCAACCATAAACTTTACCATCAGCGCCTAAAGCTAGCATGTAGTTGTAGCCTGCCTGTGTGTCAATAGCTTTGGAGGTTACAAGCCCTGCAGGAATGGCAGCAGATGCAACGTCCTGACCGAACTGGTAAACATCACCAGTAATTGTTGGTGTTTCAGCTACTGTGGCTGCTGAAGTTTCAGTTTTAGCAGTTTCACTTGTAATGTTGTTTACTGCTGACACTTGGAATGTGTAAGCAGTTCCTGAGGTCAAACCATTAACACGGTATGATGTGGTAGTTTCTGTAGAGCCAATCATATAGTTAGAGTTTTGGCGAATTTCATCTTCAGTTAAAGCACGGTTGTAGAATTGGTAGGCTACAGGAAGTGAAGTTGTTGGTGAGTTGCAGTAATTACGACCTGGACTTAATGTTACGTTTGTTGTAGCGACCTTATAAACTTGGTTCATTACCTTAACGCCGTTAAAGTATACGTCATAGTAATATGGAGCTGTTTTTACTACTGCAATGTGGTTTACTGCTTTAGGTGAAACTGTTGCTGTATTTGTTGTGTCTCCGCTTCCGCCACCATAGTAGGAAGCACTATAGGTTAATGTTGTTCCGCTTAGGTTAATAATAAAGTGGAATTGACCAGTACCACAAGCATCAGTTCCAAAAACTGTTCCTACATTGTTTCCATAAACAGTTGCAGTCATAGTTTGTAGGTTAGAGTTGGTTGGAGCTTGTATTACGATTGGTGAGCTGCCGTATGATGTGTTGCTTGATTTATTGAATTCTAAGTGTCCGCCAGCTTCAGGTTTCCATGAAGCGATTGGCCCGTTCATTGTAATATTGTTTCCGTTACCTGTAAGGTCATACCACATGTTTCCTGTTCCACGGTATGAGTTAGCATCACGAGCGTCAAGGTTTGCAGTCAAGCCGCTTTGTACTAAGCCGTTGTTGCCTTGTAGGACACCGTTTACATATACATTATATGATGTTGCCCCATATACTGGTGTCCAGTTAAGGTCTGCAGTGTTTGTAGTTACGTTGCTTGCAATTAGACCAGTAGGTGCACTAACTTTTGTCTTTTGGTATACAATTTCTTGGTCTGTCTCCCCACTAGAGTTAACAGCTGAAATGCCAATCTTGTATTGAGTGTTAGGCGTTAAACCAGTGAAAGTGTATGTTGTTGAATCTGTTACTGTTGTAATGTAAGTGTCGTTTAAGTATAGTTTGTATCCAGTAATTACCCCTGGTACGGCATTCCATGTAATTGGAAGAGTAGTATCAGTACCAGTATTGGGAAGTTCAATACCTACGTTGCTTGTTGTAGAGCTACGTGAAGCCATTTGGATAATGTTCTTGTTAGCGATTGCTGCAGGTGTTAATACAAAGTTTGTTGCGCTACCCCAACCGAATGGTGTACCGTTTGATAAGATGTAGCTGTTCTGGTAACCACCAGCAACTCCTGTTACTGCCTGTGATGTTTTACTTTCAGAGGTAGAACCTTTGAAACTGTTAGGAATTGTTGCTTGACCGTTGCTGTTGTATCCCCAGCCTGTTGCAGCACCAGAGTCGTCAATTGCTAATGCAGTATTCTTTGAGAATGAAATGTCAACCCATTTGCGTCCAGAAATCCAGCTTGGGCTTGTTTCGCCGTTAGCGTTGTTGCCCCATAGGTAGATGTTACCGTTTGAGTCTAGTACTGCAACTCCTGCAGCTCCACCTTCAATTTTAACAATTTTTTTACCATTTAGTGACGCAGGAATGTTTAACTGGCCATTTTCATTACGACCCCATGCATATAGCTGACCGTTAACTACTGCGAATGTAGTGCCATCACCTGCACCAATCTTTGTAACTACTTGGCTTGAAACTGAAGCGGGGACAGATGTCTCTCCGTTAGAGTTGTTACCCCATGTGTAAATTTTTCCGTTGCTGTCTAAAGCTACAGAGTGTGTTCCACCAGCATTAATATCTACGACACGAACACTGCCGTCAGTTAGTGCTGTTGGTACACTGATTTGACCTAAATTGTTTAGACCCCAAGCATATACTTTACCACTGCTGTCTAGAGCTAGAGAGAAGTCATCTCCAGAATCTACCTTAACAATGTTTTGAGTTGTAGCTCCGACAGGAATGTAGGATGAGTTTGTATTCATCTGGAACGTTCCACTTGCTGTGAATGTGTGGATTGTGTAACCACCAGCTTGTGTTATTGTTCCACCTGTAGCCACTGGAGTTCCTAGATATTTAATTACTACAGTACCTGAACCGCCAGAACCACCTGAACCTGCTGTACAGTAACCACAAGAAGCATTAGTGTAGAATAGACCGCCTGAGCCACAACCTGAACCTGTGTTTGAAACAGCATTTCCACCATTGCGGTCTGTAGCTCCACCGATACCAGCATTTGTTCCTGCAGTTCCGTAACCAGTGCTACGTGTTCCACCTCCACCGCCTGAACCATATACCGTGGAAGTACCTGTGATTGAGCTTGCAACACCGTTAGCACCAAAAGTACAGTTGTAGCTCGCTCCACCGCCTGAAATTAGCCCACCGTTACCAGCGCCACCTGGGCCAGCTTCGCCTACACTACAAGTGTTGCTTGAGCCTAATACGCCACCTGCAGCTGTTATACCTGCAACTGATGACGCTCCGCCGCTATTATTAGCTGAGCCACCGTTGCCTACAGTAACTGTGTATGGCTGGTTGTTTAGAGTAAGACCTGTTGATGTCTTTACCTCGCCACCTGAACCACCAGTACCCCAGTAGTTTGATTGACCGCCAGCCCCGCCGCCAACAACTAGGTATTCCGCACTAATCGTGTTAGCTGAAGAACCAGTGTACCATGTGATTGCATTACCGCTAACTGTTGGAGTCTCAGCTAGAGTGCTTCCTGTTGTGGTTACAGTATCAGTAATATCTGTATCCATGATAGCAGCAACACCGAAAGTATATGAAGTGTTGGAAGCTAAACCTGAGAAAGTGTAGAACTGGCTTGAAGCGTCACGCAATGTAGCATATAGAGAACCATTAAGATAGAACTTGTAGCCTGTTACTGGACCTGCTGGAGCTACCCAGTTAATAGTTACGCTGTTTTGTGTAGGCTTGTATGGGTCAAGCTTGTTGACGCCAACCTTTGTTGGGTTGCTGTACTTGGTGCGGGTTGAGAAGAATTTCTTAGCTGACTCTCCACCGTTGTTTACAGAAGCTAATGCTACCTTGTATGTAGTTCCTGCATTAAGACCAGTGAAAGTGTAAGTTGTAGTGCCAGCTGGAACAACAACAGGTGTAGCTGAATCGTTCAAGTATAAGTTGTAGCTGTCTACTGTACCTAATGTTGGAGTCCAGTTTAGAGTTACTGAGTTTGCTGTACGTGTAAAGTTTGCATCGATAAGTCCACCAGTCTGTGCACCTTGAGTTGCAGCAGTTACATTTCGTCCTACTAAGTCATAAGGTGTTGTTGTTCCTAAAGCGTTAACTGAGTCGCCCCATGATGCTAGAGTGCCTTCGTAAAGAGCCATTGAAGTGTTGCCGTAAGCGTGTACTTCTGTTACCTTACGACCAATGATGCTTGAAGGCACAGTTGCTTGTGTAAGAGCGTTATCTCCCCATGCATATACTGTACCTGTTGAGTCTACTGCTAGTGCGTGGTTCTTACCAGCAGCTATAGAAATTATTGTCTTTCCTGAAAGTGATGATGGGATTGTTGTCTGTCCGTATGTGTTGTCTCCCCATGCATATAGCTGACCTGTAGAGTCTAGAGCCATTGAGAAGTAATCTCCAGCTGCGATAGAAACAATTCGCTTTCCTGTTAATGCAGCTGGCACATCTGTCTGACCGTTACCGTTGAATCCCCATGCATACACAACACCTTGGCTTAATGCTAATGTGTGATATGGACCTGCTGCAACGTCAGTAAACTTGTAAGCTGAAATTGCAGAAGGAATAACATATTGTGTTGTAGCTGTCCCTGCAACTGTTAGTGTTCCTGATGAAGTGAACTTGTGGATTGTGTAGCCGTCAATCTGGGTGATTGTTCCACCTGTTGCACGAGGAGAGCCAGCATACTTAACTACAACTATACCTGCAGAACCGTTACCTCCACGGATACCAGCTGTTGTGCCGTTGTAACCGTTAGCTCCACCACCACCAGAGCCAGTATTAGCAACAGCTGAAGTTGGGTTTCCGCCAGCCCCAGTGTTTGGACCTGGAGCACCGTTACCACCGATACCACTTCCACCTAAACCGATTGCAGTGTCAGTGTATGAGCCACCGCCACCACCAGCAGCATACCATGTTGATGTACCTGTGATTGATGAAGTTTTACCTACACCACCGTAACCACCTGTGCCACCTGTACCCTGGAATCCAGCAGTACCAGCTCCACCGCCACCGCCAGCACCGTAAACGTTACCTACGCCACCGTTGTTACCTTGACCTGATGTACCTGAAGCTGCAGCTGAAGAGTTGTAACCTGAGTTACCGCCACCTGAACCACCAGTGTTACCGTTCCATGTTGATGACCATGAGCCACCGCCGCCACCACCGATAGCTGTTAAACCGTTAAATACTGAGTTCGAACCGTTAGTACCACGGACGTTTTCGGACTGACCACCTGCACCACCAGCACCTACAGTGACAGCGTATGCTCCTGTAGAAATTGTTGTTGTACCTTCAAGCATGCCACCTGCTCCACCGCCGCCACCCATGTAGCGAGCTCCACCACCGCCACCGCCAGCGACGATAAGGTACTGAGTGCTGATAGAGCTGGTTGATGTGTCTCCCCATGTCCAAAGCTTGCCGTCAATATCAATTGCGGTGCTGTAATATGCTCCTGCTGATATTTCACGGATTTGCTTTCCTACTAGACCTGCAGGTATGTTTAACTGTCCAAAGGTATTGTCTCCCCAGCCGTAAAGCATGCGTTCGCTATCTATAGCTAGAGTGTGATATGCACCCTTGCTAATGTCAATAATAGTTTTGCCAATAACTCCTGATGGGAGAGGGTTACCTGATTCATCTACAGCTAGAGGTGTAAACACTCCGTTAGCTAGGAATGTGTGGATTGTGTAGCCAGCAGCTTGTGTGATTGTTCCACCTGTAGCTTTGGGATTTCCTGCATAACGGATTACTACGATACCTGAGCCACCTGCACCTGGGATTGAGCCGACAGTTCCTGTGTTATCCCAGCCACCGCCACCGCCGCCACCAGTGCCAGACACGCCATTAGCTCCTTGTGTGCTAGCGTTAGGTGAACCCTTACCGCCTCCACCAAGACCAGGAGTTCCACTTGCCGAAGTATTGTAAGTTCCTCCACCAGAACCACCACCAGCATAGTAGGTTGCTGTACCAGTTATTGAAGAGCTAATACCATTTCCGCCAGAACCTGAGACAGTGTTTGTAGCTGCGGTTGCAGCGCTTCCAGCACCACCACCGCCACCGCCAGCCCATGTTGAACCGCCAGTGTAACCCTTACTTCCTGCATTACCCTGACCTGTTGTGCCTTGACCACCTGTACCGCCTGTACCGTCAAAACCACCAGTTCCACCGCCTGAACCGCCAGCAATACCAGTATTAGCAGCAGGTACTCCACTACGATATGGACCGCCACCGCCACCACCGATAGCTGTTAATCCTAGAGCGACAGAGTTCTGACCGTTGTTGCCTGCGAGCTTGGTTCCGTCTCCGCCTACTGCGGCAATTCCTACTGAAGCTCCGCCAGCACCAACTGTAATATCAAAAGGTGTGCTATAAGTTACTTTCTTAGAGCCTTGGATTAGACCGCCTGCTCCGCCGCCGCCACCGTGTTCTTGACCACCAGAGCCACCACCAGCAACGATTAGGTAATCAACCTGTAGACCGTTTGAGATTGCACTAGGGATAGAATCATTTCCTAGACCCCAAGTGTAAACACTTCCACCAATCTTAGGAGTTGCCGCTAAAGTAGCAGCATTATATGTTGCCATTACACCTGGGTCGTTAAGACCGTATGCTACAACACCCATTTTGTATGTAGTGGCAGGAAGAAGGTCTGCAAAATCCATAAATGTGGTTGCTTTAGGTAGTGTGGCAACAAGAACATCATCTTTATAGACTTTGTAACCGATGAGTGTTTCACCAGTCTGCTTAGGCCACTGGAAGCGCATGCTGTACATTGTAACGTTCTTTGTGGTTAGTTGAGTTACTGGTGAGATGTCTGTAGTAATTGTAGTTGATGTGCGCTGTGTCTCACCTGAAGAGTTGTATGATGATACAGCAATCTCATACTGTGTACCTTCTACTAATCCTGTTACAGTATAGTTTGTAGTTAATGATGTGCCTACTAACGTACCATTTACATAAACTCGGTAGCCTTCAGCGAAGTTCATAGGCTCAGTCCATGAAACGTCAAGTGAAGTGTCGTTAGGGTTTGGTGCAATAATATCGTTTGGAGCGTACGGTAAAGTCTTCTTGTTGATAATGCTAGCATCACCATCACCTGCATTATTACGTGCAGTAAGATAAAGTTCATAACTAGCGTTAGGGATAAGGTTAGTTAGTGTTACTGTTGTTATTCCTGCAGGAACGTCAACGTATGATGTTATTGCAGGGTCAGGAGCTACTCCTGTGCCTTCGTTTACGACACCGTCTGTGCGCTGTACCTTATATAGACGGTAGCCAGTTAATGTGTTTGCATTTGAAGCGTCCCATGTTACTGTCATGCTTGTTGATGCTACAGGATTATTTGAAACTGCGAGTGCTGAGAATCCTCCAGCTGAGATAGCCGAAACGTTACGTAGTCCTGATGGAGTTATTAGCTGGCTGTAGTCATTCTTTCCCCATTTGACTACAGTACCATCAGACTTTAGGGCTAGAGAGAAGTTGTTGCCAGCAGCAATAGCAGTAACATTCATTAGGCTTGCTGATGTTGTAGTTTCACCATCAGCGTTATCTCCCCAGCCTATTACTGTGCCGTCAGACTTGAGTGCAAGAACATGGTCTAGTCCAGCTGAAACTGCAGTTACGTCAGTTAGACCTGCTGGTACTGTTGTCTGCCCTGAATTATTGTTTCCCCATGCAACTACTGTACCGTCAGACTTTAGAGCTAGAGAGTGAGAAATACTTGTTGATACATTAGATACTCCACTTAATGAAGCTGGGATTGTTGTTTGGCCATTGCTGTTATCTCCCCAGCCGTAAACTTTCATTTGTTCTGTAGCGGAAGCACTTAAAGTAGTTAGTGCTGTATCTAATACTGTTATGTCACCTGCATCTTTGGTTGCAATAACTTTATAAGCGTAAGTTGTTTCTGGGTTGAGGGATGAAGCGGTATATGATGTTGTTAAAGTGTTGTTTGTGGCAACTAGGTTATCATCTTGGTAAACCTTGTAGTTTGTCGCCCCAGCCACTGAGCCCCAGTTTAGAGTTATTGATGTAGCAGTTTTGTAAGTGTTTGAATTGCTAGTTACTTTAAAGTTTGCAGGAGCACTGTAATAAGTTGTTCCTGTTACAGCTGATTTAGCTGATGCTCCACCAGCGTTGTAAGCTAATACTTCAACTGTATATTCTGTTCCGCCCTGTAAACCGTTTATAGAATATGATGTAGACTGTGTTGACGTTAAGTATACGCCGTTTAGGTAAATCTTGTAGCCATCAAATTGGGTTGCAGTTGAACCTTCCCAAGAGACTGATAAGGTAGAGCTTGTAATATCTGTGATTGCTAGATTTAATGGTTGCGTGGGCGGGTTAGGGTAGGTAGTAGCCATAAGAGCATCGTTTTGCTTTGCACTTTCACCCATTGTGTTTACTGCAGTAACTTTAAAACCGTATTGTGTAAGCTCTGTAAGGCCAGTCATGGTGAAAGAATTACCTTGAGCTAAGTCCGCTACCTTATTTCCGTCCATGTAAATGTTGTAGCCTAAGATTGTGTCTCCACCATCATCGGTAGGGTTTTTCCAGTTAATGGTGATGCTATCATTTGTATTTGTTGCACCATTTAGCTCTGGAGTATTAGGCACGGTCTTTGTTGTGTCGGCTGAACCTTCAAGTGGGTTGCCACCAATGCCCTGACTATTAATACCGTATACACGGAAATAGTATGTTGTACCACGAGTTAGACCCGTTACTCTAAGAGTGTTTGTTAAACCTAAGGTGGTTTCAATAGGGTTTGTAAAGTTAGTGTGGGTGTCATAAACTACTTTGTACCCTGTAACCTGTAGCCCGCCTTCATCTGTAGGCTTATTCCAGTTTGCAGTGATAGAGTCAGAGGTAATATCAGTAGCTGAAAAATCTAAAGGTAGCCCTGGAGCTGTAGGTAAGGTTGAAACATACTCTGAAACCTTGTCGCTGTCTCCACCTCCTGTAGAAGCCCAAATGCGAATAACATATTGTGCGTTCTTAATTAAACCAGTTATTGAATAGTTTAACTCTTTAGTAGTTCCGATTGGAGACCAGTCGATACCATTGTTTACTGACTTTTCTAAGTGGTAAGTAATGTCAGTGTCTCCACCGTTATCTGCAGGAAGACCCCATGAAGCTTGTACTGTAGAACCTACTGCTTGTGGAACTAATGCAAAAGCTGAAGGAACAGCAGGACCAGTCGGTAAAGTCTTTACTGGGTAAGTTGCAGCATTAGCCCATGCTCCGTTACCTTTTTCGTTTACAGCGGAAACCTGAACGTAATATAATGTGTTTTTATTTAGACCTGTAAGTGTTAAGTCGGTCTGCTCACTTGGAACAGAGACCCAGTTCTCTTGGTCTAGTGAATAGCGAACTGTATAACCATAAATACTGTAGCCGCCATCGTCTCCTGGCTTATCCCATGAAATTTTCATTCCTTGTGATGTAATGTTATCAATTTGAACACTCATGGGAGCAGTGGGTACTTGTCCCTGAGCAGTCATAGCTTGTATTGATGGTGAGAATTCGCCCATGCCTTCAGAAGTAGCTGCTGCTACACGAAAGTAATAAGTGGTGGCAGGGTTAAGATAATCTACTGTTAAATTGTTGCTAAGGATAAAAGCATCTGCGATAGACCAAGAAACATTGTTAGTGGATTTTTGAATAATGTAACTTGTAGCATCAGCTACTGTATTCCACTCTAGAGGGATGCTATTGCGTGATGCTCCAGAGTCAGATACTTTTAAACCTGTTGGAGCTGCAACTATTGCCGCTGGCTTGAAAGCTCCTACGTCACTGGTCTGTGCGTATACACCGCTAGCGGCAGTGTTATTAACAGTGTATGTCTTTCCTCCAGAGGTTACAGTTAATGTAATATTTACTGTTCCTTTATTTTCTGAGAATACATTGCAATCTGATAGGTAATCAATAGCTTCTGATGACTCTAGTATTGTAACGCCGTCTTTAGCATATTTTGTTATCGTTACTTTACATGTGGTGGGGTCAGTAGCGATTGTGGTGAGATTGCCTGAGTCGTTTAACACGGTAACAGAGTTTGCGTCTACAGAAGCAATGCTTGTGCTTTGTGATATTTCTTTAGCAATAATCTGTGAAGCAATGCTCAGTTTGTTGTTAATGAATGTGGATTCAGTTGAGGTGCTTACAGAGTTTGTGGTATTAATGATAGCAGCTGTAACGCCTACAGATACGCCAAGGAAGATGACAACGCCGACTAGCAGTTCTAAGACTGATAGTCCATTTTCATCTTTAGCAAACACCTTCATCTTGTTAAAGTTCTCCCTCAACGAGATGAAGTCTATTTTCCACATTAAACTTAATCATATTTTTTATTACCCACCAATATATATTATCGGCAGATTTAATATAAGAATATCACAATTCACAGCATTTTACAAGAAAAACATTAAAATTTAAGAAAATATTTTCTCAGTATATTATTTTACAGTATTTGTAGGTACAGGTAGTGCATCAAATGATAATTTAAAGTTATTTAAAACATCATTCCATAAGGATTCTTGTAAGTCTTGGGCATTCTGGCATGAAAGGTCTATAGCTACTGTTGGCAAACCTACAGTTAAGTCACTGTTATAATTACCAATTTCATCTTTAGAGAATCCACTAGCTCCTTCTATGCCTACTGGAATACTAAAAGTTCTTACAGCAGTCTTGTGGTAAGTATTATTACCTAAAGCTTTAGGCATTGTATAAAAACCAGTAACGTAGGAAGTTCCGTCAATTTTAGATATTTTCTCATCAGCTACAGGATTTTCTGAGCTAGGAACTAAAGAGTATAAATAGCTCTTAGAGTTATATTCGTCTCCACGTGATTGCTTATATGACTCTAGGTATATGATACGACCTTCAGCTATGCAATTATTGTCCTTGTTTATTAATCTTATATAGTTTGATGAAGAAGTCTCAGTAAGTTTACTATCTACAATAACTGGAGCTGTTGTAGATACAGGTGCAGGTTCAGCGTTAACTCGCTGGGGAACATCTGTTGCTCCTGGTGTGGGTGTAGACTGGGCGGTGCCCCATGAAGATAGCTTAACTGATTCCAAATTCCAATGAGGAGTTGTTGAAATAGTTTTTACATCAAAGCTTCCAGCAGGGGTACTGCTACAAGATGAGAGTACTAAAGCTACTAAAGCCGCAGATACAACTGATATTACTTTTTTCATATTTTTATTTTACCATTATTTCTATAATTATATTAGTTTTTATTGGAAGATGTAATCTGTGCGCCAGTATGTAGACATCCACTGGTAATTAGTGGCATAACCAGCGTTCTCCATTACCATCATGTCAACGTCTCCATTGCATCCACCTGGGCAGTATGGCATTGTTGGTCCATCGATAAAGGTTAAAGTTCCTGAAGAAGTAAATGTATGTATAGTGTAACCGTCTATTTGTGTTATAGTTCCACCAGTAGCATGCGGAGCTCCTAAGTACTTGACTATAACAATACCTGAACCGCCAGCTCCACCAGCTGCTGAACCTGCAGTGCTACCGCCAGCTCCACCACCAGAACCAGTGTTAGCTGTAGCATTGATACCTGTACCATTACCAGTTGCGTTACCAGCTCCTGCTCCACCGCCAAGACCCTGCTCAGAAGCTAGTCCTGAGCGACGTGACCCACCGCCACCACCAGCGTATAGCGTTTCAGTACCAGATATTGAGGATGATTTAGGCGCTCCACCGTTACCACCCTTGTTGAGTGATGAAGCGGTAGAGCCGTCAAAGTAAGTGTCTGCATTAGGAGACGCTTCTAATAAGAAGCCATCAAAGTATACTTGTTTCGTCGCCACAGGGTTTCCGCCTACTGAATAGATAGTTGGTGTAGCTTGTGTCGCACCAACAGGTGCAGCATCAGTAACTGATATTCTAGTCCAACCTGTAGTGTTAATTGTTACACCGTTCCCTACGGTTGTTGAAATAAGAGCTCCAGAGGCATTGTACCATTCTATGCGGGCACGATATTGGACTGAAGTGTTTATATCTTTAGCATAACCGCTAAAAGTATATGTTGTTCCTGCTGTTACTGCTGTTCTCTGCCACCAGGGGCCTAATGATGCAGCACCGTTAGATGTCATTAATAATGATGTTGTACCAGAGAAAGATTGTGCTGTAGATATAACGCTTGCAGTTGCTGCGTTAGCCGTCCATCCAGTTGTTGCTCCGACCTCTAAGCTTGGGTTAGCTATAAGGTTTGTTCTGTTTCCAGAGGTTGAGTAAGATGCTGAAGCATTAGCAGTGCCAGTCCAGTAGTAAGCTTGGTAAGAATTCTGTCCAGCACTACCAGCACCGCCTCCACCAGCACCAACATAGTTGCCTGAGGTAGAGTGACCAGTACCACCAGCATTACCTTGACCTACAGTTCCTAAGGCTCCTGTTAATGGTGATGAGCCATGGCTTCCGCCACCGCCAGAACCACCAGTTGAAGCTACAGCACTAGGGCCAGAGATAGCATTTTGCTCTGTGGCACCTTTACCTCCACCCAAAGCTGTAACGCTAAATACTGAAGAGTTTGCACCGTTACCTGGTCCTACTGTTCCTGAAGCTCCTGCTCCACCGCCACCAACAATAACTGCGTACGCCCCTGGAGTAATGTTATTAACTACAGTTTCTACGAAACCGCCAGCACCACCGCCGCCACCTTGCCAGCCACCGCCGCCACCGCCGCCACCGCCAATAGCCAATACCTGAATATTGTTACCAGAGAATATTGTACCATCTGTACCGTTACGGTATCCAATGAAATTTTTAGCGGCGTTCAATGTCCATCTATCAATTGGGAACATATTTATAATGTTTGAAACCGCCCAGATTGCTGAACTGTTAATCAAGTTGTAAGTAACAATGTTACGGTCTGTTTGCATAACGAATGCACGGTCACCGTTTGATGATACTAAAGCATTAGTGTCAAAGTGTGTATATAGAGAGCTTGGTGAAGACATGTAGTCATTAGCTGGGAATACACGCATGCGGGATATAGGAACTGATATAGTTCCTGGGGTTGATGAATATCCATAAACGTCTTTAGCTACAACAGATACGGTTGGGTATGCTTCAGTTGCAGGCTGGGTTGTACTGTTGTTGTATGCAATATTACGAGCTGTGCCTGTAATTTGTGCAGTGTTACCTGTAGTTGTAACTGTTTGTCCTGTAGATAATGTAACAGTATAATCGACAGCTCCTGCTACTGCGTCCCATGATAATGATATTAGCAGACCATATATCTCTGTGACACGAACATTTGAAGGCTGAGAAGGGGCTGTTTTAACTAATGCTGAAACAGCGGGGGACTGTTCACTTTCAACGCTTGTTGTGCCAGCGTAAGAACAAACTACAGTATAAGTAATGTATGAAGTTTCTGCTATGGTTGAGTTTGTTACTGTTATTGGGGTAGAACTACTAGTTCCAGAGAAAGTATTATTTCTGTATACTTTATATACTGGTGTTGTAGGAGCTTGACATGTCTGTGAAGGTATAGCGACCACCATTGGGCTACTTACAATATATGCAGTCTTATCTACGGTCGGAGCTGTAGAAGGAGCTAACGGTGTTGAAACATGCGTTATTGTTGTTGCAGAGCTTTGAGAAGTAATATTTTTAGCTATAACTCCAAATGTGTAATTAGTGCCTGGGGTTAAACCTGTAATTGTGTAGCTTGTAGAAGTTACGGTTGTTAGTATATTGCCATTTAATGTAATTACATATTGAGACGCTGTACCACCGCCACCTGCAGTCCATGAAAGAGTAACTGCTGTTGTAGTTGAATCTGTTAATGTTAGTCCAGTTGGGGGTAATGGAGCATCTGGATTAGTTTGCACAGTCTGAACCGTTGCAGGGTCTTGCTTTGCAGATTCACCTAAAGCATTAAGTGCGGTAACATAAATCTGGTATGACGTTTCTGGAGTCAAGCCTGTCATCTGATAAGTAAACGCTGTAGGAGATACCAATGTTGTGTTTATCTGAACATTTCCACGATAGACGTTATAGCCTAGGATTGTGCTTCCACCGTCATCAGTAGGTTGACTCCAAGAAAGATTAGCAGTTGTGTTTGTCTGGCTGACTGAGCCTATCACAGGTGGAGCAGGAACTGTTTTAAGAGTAGTTCCATCAACGGAAATTGATACTGGTCCTATACCTTGAGAAGTTATTGCAGAAACACGGAAGTAATATTTTGTATTACGAATTAAACTATCTATTGTTTTTGTAGTTGACGTGTCGGTATTAATAGTGTTTGCACCGCTTAAGTCAGCATTTTGTGAGTATTCAATTCTATATCCAGTTATAGGCTTCCCACCATCATCTACTGGCGCCTGCCAGTTCAATATTGCTGTCTTATTTGTGATAGATGTTAGCTGTATGCCCTGTGGTGCTGTCGGTAGAGTGCCTTGAGTTAATGCAGGTATAACCGTCCATTGTGATGAGCCATATATGTTGTTAGCTTTGACACGAATGTTATACACAGTATATTTTAGAAGTCCAGTAACGGTATATGTAGGATTTGGAGTATTAGCCACAGAAGTCCATTTACCATCAGCCCCTGAGATTTCAATACTGTAATCTGTTAGAGGCACTCCCTTGTTAGAAGCAGGGTTATTCCATGTTAAATCTAACGTTGTACCATCAGAGCCTGCAGTTGCCGCAAGGTTAACTACTGGTTTCAGTGTAGTACCTGAAATGCCGCCAGTATCTGTAGCGCTTCTTGTGGAGCTTACAACCTTAAGAGAGAAAAGCTGATAATATGAATCTTCACCATTTTTGATATACTTTGTGTTTACATCTTGCCATATAGTTATATCTCCACCAAGGTTAACCTTATTAGCAGCTAATGCACCATAAATTGTTATTGAATCTCCATTGGGAGTAGCGGCTAAATTAATCTCACCCTTATCAGGAAGTGTGCTTGTAGCGAGCATTGTTCCAGCAAACTTAATCTTTCCGTTCTCAGCAGCTATATTTGTTATGTTTCCATCTTTTACGTATAGCTGGAATGCTTGAGTGGAAGCATATGGGTTAAGGTCTGCTCCAGCGGCAAATGTGACGTTACCTTTAACTACAAAAATACTGGGTAATTGGGATGTTCCTGCAATGTAGTTTTTATCTAATGTAACGTCACCTTCAAGACATGTCAAACCCATAGGGATTTGGCTTGTAGCCGAGAAGTTTGCCGCTGGAGAGTATGAAGGACAGATTGTATCTATCCAAGAACTGTGTTCACTTAAATCGTAAGAGTAATCTTGTTCATTGATTTTTAATGTGTCGCAAGAATCGCTACCAATCATACAAGAGGCATGTGGAGTTAAAGAGTTAACTGTTACCCCACTACGGTAAAGATTAAATGTTGAAACCTGCTGGTTAGCATTAGAGGTATTATTTAAAACTATGCTCTGGTTACTTGCAACTGATGCTGTTTTACTGCTCTTGTTTACAGATGATGGAAGAGAATCTGCACCTGGTTGCATTAATCCATTGGCATCAGGGACTAGCGATGGCTTGCGTACTGTTGAGTCTTCGGTAGACTGGAATGAATAAAGTTTAACGTTTGAACCCATATTTACATAATCTAAACCAAAAACGCCGTGGCGGAAGTTGCTACCTCCACGAGAACTGTAAGTTATGTCTCCTGTTTGTGTTTGAGTTGCTGATTTAATAGGAGTGGGAATAAGGATACCACGTGTAATTACTTCAGCGTTCTCGTCAAGAACTGGCATGGAAGCTTTAGAGTAAATGTAATATCCGCAGGAGAAAGTGTTAGATGTGCCAGTTTTTGCACACTCGTCACGGTTGGTTAAGTCGATTGGTTCAACCCACCATTCCCAACGAATGTTAGCTGTTTCAGTGTTATCTTCCTGAGTTATGCGGTCTTTACCTTTAAATGGATTTTCGATAGTATTACCCGTGAAATCATACCCTGAGTTTATTAATGATAACGCATCATTAATTCCAGTTTCCGCAGCTGATTGCAATCTATTTGTAGTTACTGAAACACTAGCAACTTCAATAGTCTGTATAGCTGAAAGCATCATCACATATGTTAATGCAAAACCTACAAGACTCAAAAGCAATCCGAAAATGATTGCGGCTCCATCTTCTTCGTTTTTAATAACCCATAAACGTTTAAACATTATCCACACTCCGTACTATTCGTGGATAATGTCGATGGGATACAATCACCTAAGCCTGGAGTGATGACAATTTCAGATTGTACTGTACGCATAATGGGTATTTTGTTGGCATCAAACTCACCATCAAACCATGAAACTTTTACACTTACACGCTTAGCATGAAAATGACTAGTGTCAAAATCATAGAAAACTCCGTCTAAATCTTTGATAATGTCATTAGATGTTATTTTTGTGACGTGAGTTTCTACATTGAATTTCACGCCTTCACCGTTGTCACTATCAATTACTTTACAATAATCAATTCCTTTTTCTGACACAATATGGTCTTCGTTTTCAAATTGTGTAGAATATGTTGTACACCCAGTCATATCTTTTAGATTTACGTCTTGTACATTATGGTTAGCATTGCCTATAGTATTTATGCTTAGTGTAGAGTAGGGCATTCCTTTAGCGTCTGTAAACACTTGTTCAACAATATTTGTTGCTTTGGTAGTATGTTTAGCTTGAAGGGTTGCCTGCAAGCCAGCATTGATTGCTATAGCGGTTGCACCCATGGCGATAAGCACGATGACAGAACCCACTAGGGTCTCGACTAGCCCAGCGTAGCCGTTTTCATTTAATGCTTTACGAAAACTTTTCATTTTTAATAACATCCCACAAAATATTATCGGCATATTTTGTGCCGATAGGCTTTTATACGGGGTTCTAAAAAGCAATTTAAAGGTTAACAGGAGATATGACTAACCAAAAGAATGACCCCGAAGAAGTTGAAAAGCTTTGGCAGGCATACGCTTTAACACCTAATAGGTTAACATTACAGAAGTTGATGAAAGCTTATCTCCCTCTTGTTAAAAAAATAGCTGGAGGTTTTGTTCGTAAAAAGCCTAACACTTTAGACTATGACGACCTTATACAAGCTGGCAATATGGGTCTAATGGATGCAATAGGAAAATTCAATCCTAATGCTGGAGCTAGTTTTAAAACATATGCATCAATACGTATCCGTGGCTCTATACTTGATGAAATAAACAGTATGGATTGGACTCCACGAAGTGTTCGTAAAAACATTAAAGATGTTATTAAAACTATAGAAAAACATTATGAAGATGGAACTGCTGGTGCTCCAACTGCTCAGAATTTGTCTAAAAACAGTGAGCTCAATCCTGAAGAGCTAACTGAAGTACTAGTACAGATGAACAAAACATATATGGTACAAATGGAGCCAGAGCTATTTGAGCTAGTTTCTCCAACATTTACTTTAGAGAAAAATGAACTAGCAATATCTATAAGCATGGCTATAGATTCAAGCTTAACAGATGAAGAACGCTCTTTTGTTTACTTAAAATTCTTTCAGGAGCAGGATAATAAGCAAATCATGAAAGAATTATTAGTTAACACTAAGGAACTCAATACAATAAAAGAATCCGCTATGATTAAGTTAGCTCTAGTACTTAAAGGTGAACAGTTAGATTAACTCGGTGTAAAAACCTTCAAGGTATTCACGCCACTGGACAGAATGCATCGAATATTCAGTATTTTTAATTGCACTCATCTCACCCATAATCATTACAGCGTTTATTAACTCCTGTGCTTCTTCTTTAGTTAAAGGATTATCTGCCATATTAGGCAACACTAGACCTTTAATAAAGCATGCACTTTCGTCAGCATTTCTTAGCTGTTCAGGAAGGGCATCCCGAGCTTCCATTACAAGCTGTAAAAATGCGATAACATTAGGCGAACCATGCAAAGCTAACTCTATGGATTCTAAAGTTAAACCACTGTCCATAGCTGCATGTGCAATACCATGTAAAACAATCCCCAAAGGACCACTATAAGGCGAGCGACCTTCTACATCATTAGGGATAGTTAAAAGTTCAAAAAGTGTATCTTGCTTGCTGTATGCTAATAGCTTTACGCTTTCCTTAACAATCCACATGAAACCTTCACCTGGGTTGGTAAGGACAGTAATCATTAAAGCCAATGGAGAATAAGAGCTTTTATCTGTTACACGATAAAGTTCTTCTAAGCGAGCCAAACGTATTGCAACAACAAATAGCATCGCTACAAAAAACTCTCCAGCGTTCAGCTCTTTAAAATTTACTTCCTCTTCTAATGCAGTATTCCATTTAAATTTCCATAAATACTCATTATCAACATTAGATATCAACTTACCAATGTTTGAAGGCATATGAAGTAAATCTATTGGAGCTGAAAAATATGCTATAAGGTCTTCTTCGCTAGAATCTTTGTTGATAACAATGTCTTTTTCTAGGTCTTTAACAAAGTCATCAGTCAATCCAATATCTGTAAGTATTGTTTCAAACTTTTCAATATCGCTTACATACCGTAACCCCTCAGCTCCAGTGTGAAATAAAGTAGATAGATAAACAGGATGTGTTTCTTGTTCAAGCTTTAAAAGCATATCTTTCATCACTATGGCGTACTTATCAGATTCAGTAAATGTAGACTGGTCTAAATCATCTAGATGGTTAGTCTTTTCAAGCTGAGCGAAATGAGAATATGCCCGCATCAGGCTCTCGGGGTTCCCATCCATAAGACCAATAACAATATCTATAAGTTCGATTCGAACTTCATCAATTTGTGCTCCAGATATTACAACTGAACGGGTCTCTTCTTCTGTAGGCTTGCTAAGGTTAAACAACAATTTAGTAATCTTATTAAACTCTGGTGTTTTACGCTGTGGCGCTTCAATAACTACATGTATTTCATCTTTAACATAAGGACCATACCCAAGAGAGGCAATCATGTCATCTGATGGCACTAAGAAAAACATTGGCGTTTTAACCATTTGGCTCAAAAGAAAAGCTGCATTAGCATACTGAATCAAAAGTTCTATTTTAAATTCACGGTCAGGAAAATCGATGTCAACAATAGTAGCAACCACGCTGTCTAGGTCTTCCGTGCTTTTAACAATATCAGAAATAATGTATGTGACTCGGCCGCCTACTTCTCCATATTTTACGTTGGAGTTGTTAAAAATTTCTTCCGTAGATTCTTCTGCGAGTGAAATACGTGCCAGAGGAGACTTTACGTCATTATTAATTATTGACACTTGGTCAATATTCTCTGGGTATATAATGTTCTGCTCTTCGTCAGACATGCACTCTCCTCGGTTGTTATATTTAGTATATCACATGTTTAATAAAAAACACAACCGAGACGCAGCTTTAATCTTCGTCGTCTAACTCGAACCCAGTAACTTTGCTTGTCTCGGTAGCAAAAAGTTTAATCTCAGGTTCAGCGGTTTTCTCATCTTCTTTAACAATCTCTTGTTGTTCTTTCTTGCTGATTTTAACTGGCTTAACCTTTTTAGACTTCTTGCCTCCAAAAATCTTATACATGATTACCGTTGCAAAAATAAGTGCTGCCGCTCCAATAATAAGTGCTAATAAATATACTATTTGTGTTAATGACATTATTCTTCTATCTCCCTAGGGTCTACTAAACCGTTTGTAAAATAATAAAACTCTTTATCAGTTCTTCTAACAATTAACAATGTTGCTATAAAGCTAACAATCATTATTGTGCCACCTAAACCTTTAGGTGTATAATTTGTTGAAAAAATAAGCACTGGGACTAATACAGCCCAACCTATAATAACATGACGTATACGTTTACGATAAGCGGTTTCTGTTTTATATTTAGTTAGAAGATGCTTACTGTACTCTACGAAATAATAAATAACCACTGAAACAATCAAACCTGCAGGTACTCCAACAGCTACATAAACCCATTCTGGGAATCCGAGAAACTCTAACGACGCTAAAACAATTAAAAGAATAGATACAGCTAATGAAGTGAAAACAAAAGTTTTTTTGTTAGCATCATCTAAAGAATCTAGCCATGCGGTTAAACGAACTTCAATATCATTAGTCAATGAAGTTCTCTGTACAGGTTTTTCGTCCATAATATAACAATATCGGCTAACCTATATCTTTAAAATTAAAAATATGCTATAATTTTTAATGTAATGTATAAAGTTAATGTGGATTTAGAAAACTCGCTCATAGTTATTGAAGCTGAAGATATTTTCCCGTTCATGGAAATGAGTGGGTTCGCTAAAACCGACACTGGCTGTACTATAGATTTTATTAAAGACAATGCCCTTCTTATACGTGGATTTTTAGCAGGAAAACAATTTTTTATAGAAACTCGTACAAAGAACTTACTAAAATATATAGCTGACGAAGAGCTAGAAACGGATGATATTCCTGTTTGGTCTCAGAAGCTTTTTGATTTGACTGAAAATAAAGTTACTAAAAAGTTTGGTGCAATTAAAACAGAATGGGATTTAATTCATTACCTTCCTTTACGCTATATTGATAAAAGCAACCCTCAAAAGATTGAAGAGTTAGAGCTTGGTCAATGGGCTGTCATTGTTGGCACTGTAGTTAATGAGCCTAAATATGACTATTCTCGCAACATTGTCAAGATTGTCATACAGGACACTGCAAACAAACGTATTAGTGCTACATTCTTCCGTCAAAAATGGCTAGCTTTCCAATACAAAATGGGCGATGAAGTCATAATGTATGGAAACTACAGTGAGTATGTAAATCAGAAGGGTGGACGTTTCCCACAAATTACTAACGCTAAACTTGACAAGCTAAACTCTGTGCATGGTGAGCTTCCAATGATTCCTATCTACCCTCAAAAGAGTGGAGATAAAAGCTGGCAGCTACAGAAATCTATCGAAGAATTATTAAACCATATTGTTTGGTTTGAAGACCCTGTGCCTGAAGGAATATTGCAGAAGTATGAACTTATGAGTCGTAATGATGCTTACCGTAAAATACATTTCCCTGCTAATCGTGATGAAGCAGAAAGAGCTCGTGAACGTATAGCTTTTGATGATTTCATTCGTCTACAGGTTGTACTGCATAACAAGCGTGAATCCGTGAATAGCCAGCCTTCAGCAGAAAAGGATAACACTCATCTTGTAGACCAGTATATTTCTGCGTTGCCTTATGAGCTTACTGGTGGACAGAAAGATGTCATTGAAGACATTCGTAAAGATATGGGTAGCAACAATCCTATGGTGCGTTTAATTCAAGGGGATGTGGGAAGTGGTAAAACTGTTGTTGCCACCATTGCACTGCTAATCTCCGCAGGAAGTGGCTTCCAGACGGCACTGCTTGCCCCTACAGACATTCTTGCAAGCCAGTTGTACGGAACTATCACTTCAGGCATTTTAGAGGCTGGAATCGAGCTACGTATTGATTTGCTTACAGGAAAAACTACAGCTAAAAATAAAGCCTTAATACTACACAAGTTAGCAGCTGGTGAGCTAGACGCTGTCGTTGGAACACATACTCTTATTCAAGATAATGTTAATTTTAATAATCTAGGTCTACTTATAGTTGATGAGCAACACAAATTCGGAGCTGAACAAAGAAGTAAGCTACGAGTGCCTGATGTTAATGGTGTTTTACCTGATGTTCTAGTAATGAGTGCTACTCCTATCCCACGTACAACAGCTCAAGTTATTTATGGCGACATGGACATAAGTATAATTAGCGAACTACCTAAAGGTCGTTTGCCTATTGAAACGCATTGGATTACGGACACTACTGAAGCTTGGGATGCTATAAAAGAACAGCTAAAAGTTGGACACCAAGCATACATTATTACAGCGATGGTTGAAGAAACTGAAAGTATGGAGAATGTTGAAAATGCTGAAGAAGTATACCAGAAATCAATTAAGGAATTCAGTGGGTACAATGTAGGTTTAGTTCATGGTCGTCTGGGTAAAAAAGATAAAGAAAAAGCAATGCATGATTTTGCTACTAATACAACACAAATACTTGTTTCCACTACAGTTGTTGAGGTTGGAGTTAACATTCCTAATGCAACGGTTATTGTTATTCTTAACGCTAACCGTTTTGGTATTGCAAGTCTACACCAGATGCGTGGACGTGTAGGTCGTAGCACGTACCAGTCTTACTGCTACCTTGTAGGGAATGCTACAACTCCTGAAGCTGAAGAACGATTAAACGCTATGGTTGCAAGTAATGACGGTTTCTACCTTGCGGAGAAAGACTTAGAAATTCGTGGAGAAGGAAAGCTTTTTGGAAGCGACCAGTCTGGAGGTAACGAGCTTTTTATTGCTAACCTTCGTGAACATAAACCTATTCTTGATATTGCTAAACGTGTAGCTAAAGGAGCCGCTAGTTCCGAAGAGTTACAATTAGAAATACGTAAGCTCTATGAAGGTAAAGGCGTTTTGTCTTAATTGCCGATACATTATTAATATCTAGATAATGTTAGAGGGCAATGTGAAAGATGATGAATTCCTCCTTTACAAAAAGGAGTTAGAAGCTTTAAGGCGTGCAGACTATGCGTATTCTAAAGAGTTGCTTGCTTTCGCTAGAAAGAATCCTAAACAGCCAATTGAAGATTTAATTTTAGCTTCTTGTCTTATGATTCATGATTCTGAGCAATTTCATAAAGAACCCATTCCTTTAAAAACACGTCGAGCAACTAGAACCGCTAAAAAAGCCCCTATTAATACATCTACCCTGCATCCTTTAGAAGCTTGGGCTGATTATGAGAAGTCTTTATCGAAGATACTTTCTTTAGACGGTTTAACTTTAAACAGCTCACAGGCATTTACAGATGGCAATCCTCGTTTAAGAATAAAGTTTATATCACATGAAGATGCTCCAGTTAAAGAAGGTGAAATTTCATTAGTTGTGCATGAAGTAAATGAGAAGGCTGAAATTATAGACGGGCCATCAGATACTTCTGTGTTTTTTGTAGAATCAGCAATTGAAGAAGTCATAAGCGAAGTTGAAATTATAGACGTTTTAGAAAGCGCTACAGAAGAACCTTTCGCTTTTGAGCCTGCAGAGCGTGATGTTCACATTGTTGAAGCAAATCCACATCTAGAAGGAAAAGCTAATGTTAATCTGCATAAAGATTATTCTGTGCCAGAAGAGCTAATTGTAGATAACAGTATCGTAGAAGAAACAACAGTTGCAGCTTCAGAAGAGATAGAAAAACTTAACAAAAAAGAACACACGCTAAAGAGTAAGGGTTTCTCCCTGAAATCAAAGAAGTACGAAGCTCCAGAAGAGCTGGCTGTAGATAACACTATAAAAGATGCTAGCGTGAAAACAGTACAAGATGTATTTAATTCAGAGTCTAACAATATTAATTCAGAATTAGTTGAAACTTTAGATTCGACTATAAATTCTAACGAAGCTTTAAATATACCCACAAAGGCTTACGAAGCTCCAGAAGAATTAATAGTAGATAATTCTTTGAGTGTCTCTAATATAATAGTTAATCACAGACCTGAGATTAAGAAAGAAAAGAAAAAACTTTTTGCTAAGAAAGAGAAGCCCTCTGAGTATTCTGGAGTTACAGAAGAAACGATAGAGGGAGAAGGTTATACTCGTAACGATATTATAAGCGAGCTTGATTCAATAGATGGCAAAATTTCTAAAACAAAAGATTTAGAAAATAAACCAACAGCAATAGTCTTAGACGAGCGTAAGCTTGCAGAGGCCAATGAGTATGTTCTTGGCGGAGACACAGACTTAACTGTGAAGGCGAAAGAATATGAAGCTCCAGAAGAATTAATAATAGATAACCGTTTGCCTTCAGTAGAAGTTCAAGATGGCTCTGCTCAGGCGATGTACGTAGAAACAGTTGACCATGTACTTGAAAGTGAAACTGAAATTACTATTAAGTCTAAGAAGTACGAAGCTCCAGAAGAACTAATAGTAGATAACAGCATCGTAGAAGAGCCTGAAGATGAGCTTATAACCAAAAGGCGTGGTTTCTTTGGACGTAAAGATAAAAATGATTATACTGCAAAAGCACAACCTGTTATATTCCTTCCAGCTAAACCTCTACTGATTGACTTGCCTGAAGAGCCAACGGGTGGCTATACATATACGCCTAAGAATGTAGGGGCAAGAGTTAATTTTGACAACATAGCAATAGATGATAATTCTGAAAGTGCATCTAAAGAATTTCACATCAAGGCTAAAGTTGAAGAAAGTATTATTATAAATTCAGAAGACGAAGGCGAAGATGTAGAAAAGATTACGTCTGAAAAAGTTCACGCATTTGGCTCAGAGGATATCGATTTTAATGAGTTAGCGGACGAGATAGCAAAAGAAAAAGCAAACAAAGTAGCAGTGTCAAGTTTTAAAGAAGAGATAGAACTCCCCGATGAAAAGCCACAAGAGATGGAAGTAGAAGAAGACTTCTATCTGGCTAGGGCTAAAGATGAATCTATAAATAACAGTAGCTTTGATGCTGGAGCTATCATTAAAGATATTAAACTAATAGATATTTAAAAGTTTTCTTTCCCAGGCTGTAAAGGACACTGACCTGGAAGGTCTTTACCTGTTAGCCCATAAAAATGTATAGTATAAGGGTCATTCTGTATAGCTTTACTAATTTCTACACAATAATAGTCATCTAGTCTTACATATGTTATAGATTGGATATAAGGAAGGTCAGTATCAACCTTATCTTCTAGCACACGCATCTTCATTTGCTCCCATTCGAAAGCTGAAGGGTCTGTGTTAGGATTTTCCAGATGCCATCCTTGCAACTCTGTAGTAACCGAATAAAGGTCGCTACGCATTGATGCTTTGTTTGCCGTACCCATAGCTGTAGGGATTGCAGTTAAACCTACAATCATAGTCATTATACCCATAATACCAAGAGCCATAGCAAGTTCTAAAAGGCTAAAGCCTTCTTCATTTTTAAAACGCTTCTTCATAGTATTATTAATATCGGCTTTAACGCTTATCAGCGACGCTTGGACGACGGTTAACATTACCTGGTACGATTAGTCCGTCATGACCTACAATGTGCTTTAGACGGTCATATGCAGCTCCACCAATCCATTGTTCTAAAGCTGGTGAGCCAGAAATTTTGCCCCCAACAATTTTGAACTCTTTATTGGTTGTCATGATTAGAGTAAGGTCATGTGAGTATACGTGGTCTATAAGTTCATACCATACTTCACGTCTTCCTTGTTCAGTAGAGAAGTATCCCTGACCTACATCGTCAATAAAATAAATCTTATAACGTGGATTAAACAGCTCTTCTAACAATTCTGCTCTTTTAAAACCTGAACTTGAAATTTTGCCCAATATTGCTGTCTCTGTATCAGCTATAATTTGACCTGGAGTTACAGCACCTGCGGCAATAGCTAAGTTTATAAATGAATACCCCTGCCATGTTTTACCTACGCCTAAGTCGCCACTCATAACTAGAGAAGTTTTAATACCGTTACCGTTAGCTAAACGGTTTACCCTTTCAACTATAACAGGGCTTTCAGTCGTAGCATCAGCGAACCTTGGACCCACACGCTTTTTCCATTCATTTACAGCATGCGCAATGCGAACATCACGCTCTTTGGTTACTAGATAAGAATCTTGACCAAGAGATGCAACCAAACGGTTATGGTATTCTTCCGCTGATACTTCATTGCGTGTACGCTTAGGTACATATCGCTTAGGTATCTTTAAAGCATTTAGTTCTTTACGTTCTTCAGGTGTTAAATCTTCCATATTTTTTATTATACCATCTCTTAAGGATTAAGTAGTGATTTCTCCAAAACCTTTAAAGAAAACTATACCTTTATTATTTTTATAAAACTTTATCCTACTTTTAAGTATTTTTTCAGACTCAAGTTTAGACTGTACATCATTTTTACTGTCAAAAGGTAAATCATACTCTTCATACTTTATAACATTATTATCGGTTATGTCGAAAACTATAAACCAGCCTTTCATAGAGCCAAATATTCTTATATGGTCAGTCTTAACGTCTTCGTCATTGTCTTTACCGTACTCTTCATAGCTTACAGAACCGACAGTTGGGATTGCTTCTGTTATTAAAACCTCTGGAGTTGCAGTTACTTGCATACTGGCCTTTAGTTCGTCCTGCATTCTTTTCTTTTCAGCTTTCAAGCCAGCTTTAGTGAAGCGTTTGCCTCGGTATTGGCCTTCGTTTTTTTCGCCTCTAGCTACAAAAATGGATTCAGTTAGACCATCAGGGTTTAACACGTAGTTAAGTTTTTCTTTGCCCATTTCCCACTTCATAATAGAAATATCGGCTAAATATACAAGAAACCCCTACAAACATAAGGAATGTAGGGGTTTCTTGAAAATAAATATTTAGCGGTAGGAAGTTCCTTCTTCTACCATTTCGTCATCTAATAAATCATCTTCGCTTCCAGAATGAGGCTTATTTTTTAACTGACGAATAACTGCGACAATATTGTAGCTGCTTGTGTCGTAGCCAGCGGCTTCATTGTAAGGGTTAGCACTGTCTAAGAGTGAAGACATTTCGCTTTTAGTTAGCTCTGAACCATCTATTATTCTTAGTTCACGGACTGAACCATAATCCCCACTATCATTAAAATAGTGTTTAGTTGCAACATACCCACGACCTGAACGCAATGATTCAGCTAGGTCTTCACGCTCTTCTGATGAAGAATCTGCTAGTTCATATAGACCTTCTTCATCAATACCGCTAGTGTCAACAATCTGTAATCCATCTTCTAATACGTTACCGATAATGCCATCTTTAGTTATATACAGGTGAGCGTTTGTAGCTGGCTCATCATCAATGATTGAGTCAACATCTTCAGGGTCAAAAGCTTCATCATCAAAATCATCATCCCAGTCTTCAATTTCGTCAACTATTTTTTTAGATTTTGCTCTAGTTGTTTTAGCTTTAGTAGGAGAAGCAATAGTTCCAGCGAACTTACCGCCAGAAACTGTCTTACCTGTACCTGTAGTTACAGCTTTGCCTTTTGCTACTTTCGCCGTAATTGTACCGTCAGCATTTACTGTACCAACTAAATCTTTAGTTAATTTAACTGCTGGTTTTCTAGCCATTTTATTCTCCTTGAGCCTTTGTAGGTTCTTAATATATATCTAACAACATTTTATTTTAAAAATAACACATAAAAGCCGATAAACCTTATTATGGAACATACTGTAAAGTCATACGCTAAACCTGTTCTCATAGGTTTTAGTATATTTGTTGTGCTCCTAATATCTTTGGGCATTTTTATTCAACCTCCAAAAGCTTACACTCTTGAGAAAACAATAGATAACATTCAGTCATATTATGGCTCCCCTCAGGCTTATGCTGCTGGTTGTGGCAATATTTATCGTGCAAAAAATGCTATAGTACAGTCTAAGCAAATACCAGAATCATACTATTTAAACCTTCCTAATGACGGTTACATACCATCTTCCCCATTAATAGTTCCGATGTATGGATATTTAACCGAGCGAGGCATGCATCCTTCGCAGTTTAAATTCTACTCAGAAGAAGATGTTAACAAGGAACTTCCAGAACAACTTATATTAAGAACAATGTGGGACAGCGGCATCCCTGTTATCTGGTATGACCCTAACCGAATTGGCTCTAATGATTATAAAACATTAGAAGGGCTTGGAAAAAATAATGAAGGAAGGTTGCTTATACTACCTTGGTTACATTATGATTCGGCTAAATTACCCCGTGATAGGGCTATAGCTTATTCAGTTTTTGGCATGAGCCAAACATGCAAAGCTTTTAGCCGTGATGTTCTTAACCAGTTCCTTGACTTCACTGACAAACACCAATTTGAAAATAAGCCTATAAAGCCTGAAATAGCAGAATTAACTTTACCTCAGCTATTCTAACTATCTTCCGATATCTTAATAATCACCGTTTAACAATAAAAATATGGTATTATAAGATTAATTATGACAGATAAAAAAGTTGACCAGTTTGTACACCTGCACTCCCATTTTGATACTTCTATCCTAGATGGATATAGTACAACGCCTGAAGTTATTGCTGAAGTAGCCCGCATTGGTCAGCCTGCCATTGCTATGACAGACCATGGTAACCTTCATGGCGTTTACGACCTCTACAAACATGCTAAAGCTGCAGGCATTAAACCTATTGCGGGTCTTGAAGCATACATGGCTCCTAGCATTGTTAACCGTACGCATCGTGGAGCCGCATATTTTGCTGACGGTGGACGTGGAGACGTTTCAGGTCGTGGAGCTTACACTCACCTAACTTTGCTTGCAGAAAACAATGAAGGCTTAAAGAACCTTTTCCGAATGAGCGAGCTTTCATATACCGAAGGTTTCTTCCAGAAAAACCGTATTGACCTTGAGCTTATCGAACGATATGGTAAAGGCATTATTGCAACTACAGGTTGTCCTTCAGGTGAAGTTCAAACTCGTTTGCGTTTAGGTCAAGATAAAGAAGCCCTAGCTTTCGCTGCTAAACTGCAAGATATCCTAGGCAAAGAAAATGTGTTCATGGAGCTTATGGAGCACGGTATGAGTATCGACCTTGAACGTAGCGTTCGTGAAGGATTGCTAGACATAGCAAAGAAACTTAACATGCCTGTAGTCGCAACAAACGACTTACACTATGCCAAACATGGCGATGCTAAAGCCCATGAGGAGCTTCTTTGCGTACAGACACGCTCTACCATGAGTCAACAGCCTGACCATTCAGGTGGAACAAGGTTTGCTTTCGAAGGAGACCAGTACTATGTTAAATCTCGTGCAGAGATGGAGAAATATTTCGGACATATGCCTGAAGCTCTAGACAACACGCTAGTCATTGCTGAGCGTTGCGACATTACTATTGAGCCTGATGACAGTTTACGTCCAACAATTGCACCTCCTGCAGGAATGACCGAAGCTCAATACCTTAAAGAAGAAGCATTCAAAGGTTTAGAGAAGCGTCTGCCAGATAAAAAGAATGACCCAATATACATTGAACGTTTAAATACTGAGCTTGAAATTATTGAAATGAAAAACTATATTGGATATTTTCTTGTAGTTTCAGACTTTGTTCGTTGGGGTAAATTCACCGCCAACCCTCCTGTTCCTACAGGTCACGGTCGTGGTTCAGCTGCTGGTTCGCTTCTAGGTTACTGCCTAGACATTACAGATGTTGACCCTATCAAATACGACTTACTGTTTGAGCGTTTCATCAACCCTGAGCGTGACAGTCCACCAGATATTGATATGGACTTCAACGATACAGACCGCATTCGTGTTATTGAGTATGTTATTCAGAAGTATGGACGTGAGCAGGTTGCACAAATTGCAACGTTCGGTAAGATTGGTGCTAAAGCTGCACTTAAAGACACTGTACGTATCCTTGAACAGCCATATAGTATGGGTGAAGAGCTAAGCAAAGCATTACCTGAGGCTGTAGCAGGTCACTCAATCAGTCTACATGACGTTTATGACCCTAGCAGCGAACGTTACAATGAAGCAGGAGAATTCCGTGAACTTGCCAAAAAGATTAACGCTCAAGAAGTTGTAGACATTGCTAGAAGTTTCGAAGGTCGCATCCGTTCTACAGGTGTACACGCTGCAGCTCTCGTTGTATCTACTAAGCCTGTTGTTGAAACTGTACCTATGATGCAACGCCAAGCTGACGGTGCTATGATTACCCAGTGGGACTATCCAACCTGCGAAGGACTTGGTCTACTAAAAGTTGACTTCCTTGGTCTACGTAACCTAGGCATCATCGCTAACGCTATCAAAAATGTTGAAAAAACTAAAGGCATCAAGCTTGATGTTCAAGAAATTATCGCTGGAGATATGGACGACCAGAAAACCTACGACCTTCTAGCTTCAGGCGAAAGCCTAGGTGTATTCCAACTGGATTCAAGTGGAATGCGAAGCCTAATGAAACAGCTGCGTCCAGACAGTATTAATGACATCTCGGCTCTATTGGCTCTTTATCGACCTGGTCCTATGGGTGTTAATGCTCACACTGATTATGCTTTACGTAAGAATGGAGAGCAGGAGATTACTCCTATCCATGAAGAGCTAAAAGAGCCTTTGGCTGATATTCTGAATGAAACCTATGGTCTTATTTGCTATCAGGAGCAGATTATGCGTATCGCTCAGAAGGTGGCTGACTATAGTCTTGCACAAGCGGATAACCTTCGTCGTGCTATGGGTAAAAAGAAGAAGAGCATTCTTGATGCTGAATATGTTCCTTTCAGTGATGGTATGAAAAAGAACGGCTATGGAGATGCAGCTATTAAGTCTCTATGGGAGATTCTTATTCCTTTCGCTGACTATGGTTTCAACAAGTCTCACTCTGTAGGTTATGGCGTTCTTTCTTACCTTACAGCTTATCTTAAAGCTAACTATGCGGCAGAGTTCATGTCTGCATTGTTAACCTCTGTTGCTGATGACACTGACAAGACAGCTCTATATCTTGAAGACTGCCGTACTTTAGGTATTACTGTCACTCCCCCAAACGTTAACACTTCACATGTTGACTATGCACCTATCAATGATAAACTTATCAGTTTTGGTTTCCGTGCTATCCGTGGGGTCGGTGAGAAAGCGGCTGAAGAAATCGTTGAGATTCGTGATGTTGAAAAGTTCAAAGACATCAAAGATTTCGTTAACCGTGTTCCTAAAACTCTTGCCAACAAACGTATTCTTGAAGCGTTAACTTTGGGCGGAGCTTTTGACGATTTGAATGTTGCACGTAAATCTATGATGGAAGCTATTCCTGATATTACTGCAGCTATTACTAAAGCTAATAAGAAGCCTACTAAAACTCAGCAGGCTAAACTTGACCAGCTTGCATTGTTTGATGACTATGTTGCTCCTGAAAAACCTCTTGTAGAGTTTACTGTTCCTGACATGGGGGAGTATTCTAAACTTGAGAAGTTAAAGCTTGAACGTCACGCTCTAGGCTTGTACGTTTCAGGTCACCCTCTAGAAGGTCTAGACATGGATGGTGCTAACGCTAGTAAGATTATAGACTTCCTTGAAGAGAATATTAAACCTATTGAAGGTTGGGTGCCTCGTGATGCTAAACCGTTCAAGATTGGTGGCATCGTTACAAGCCTTTCAAAGAAGCGCACCAAGAAGGGCGACACTTTCGCTATTGGTACAGTTGAAGACCTTACAGGTAGCATTCCTTTCGTAATGTTCCCTAAAGCTTTTGCTGACCATGGAGACTTCCTTAAACTTGATGGTGTATATCAGATGAGCGGGTTCCCTCGTAAGCGTGATATTGATGGGGTTTCATTCACTGTAGACGCTATACGCCCTCTAGAGTTCTCGGAAAGTGGTAAGCTAAGTCTACGTGTCAAACTAACACAAAAACAGTGGGAGAGTGGCAAGGAAGCCCTTGTGGGACGCTTAGAGCGTCATCGTTCAGACGGACCAGGTTCCACTAATGTTATTGTTAGCATCAAGGGTGATGATGGTGAAATTATTGAAGAAACGCTAGATTTCAACGTAAGGACTAACCCTTCGTTGACTCAAGAGATTCGTGAGTTGTTTGGAATGTTAAGTATAGGGCGTTGGCGTAAGCTAAGTTAACCCAAATAATGGTCAATAGTATCTACTGCTGGCATTGCTAGTTGTATATACTTATAGCTCTTATCATTAGGAGATTCTAAGACTTCTCCATCTACTTTCAATGTATAACCGCCATTATTTAATTTTGTAATGCATGAAAAGTATTCTCTAGCCACACTTCGAGTTAAGTGCCCTACTATTTCATTGTTGATGGTTACAGCTATAGCATTTTTATCATATGGATTTTGCGGTTCTGGTATTAATTCTACATTGAGCCTATTATCTAATAGGCTCTCCCATGCATCTGGATAGTATTCTGAACCTATAGTATTAACAATAACGTTACCTTTAAGTTGAGCAACATTTTCGCTTGGTGTTTCAAGCGATTTAACATGATACGTCTCTTCTTCGCCGTTTTTTCTTGTGTCACCTAAAGAATATGTTTTTCCTTTAACTTTTAATCTACCAGCCATAACCATATCGTCAAGCATTGTCTGCATAGCTTTCTGATGTTCATCAAATATGGGTTCGTTAATTTCTAGGTTATTGAATACATATTCTGAAAGCTCTGTAACTCCTAATTCAGTATCAAAACTAGAAAGAACTTCATTTATTGAATCTCTAATTGTTTGCGGAGGAAAGTCTGAAAATCTATACATATTATTTTTCACCGTTATTCATGTCTTGCTCAAAATTTAATCCAAGGTCATTAGTTGAATTGTTGCCTTCAGAAATAGATGAAGAAGATACATTATTTCGAGCATTAACAATTGCTTTTTGCATTTGGTCATTCATAGAGACTAAGCCGACTATAGATAGTATTATTACTGCTAAAGTTGTTGAGGCTAAAATCACAAACCTTTTAGTATGAGCTTTATCCATACTAAATACTATCGGAAGATTATGGTTTTAAAATACTATTTTGTTTTACCCTATATAGTGAAATTATAAGGGCAATAGCACTAAAAGTATCTCCAATTAAAGTCTGCCAAGCCCCGACTAATATATCGAACGCCAGCCAAGAAGACACTGATAGCAAAATAAACCATTTTAGTCTAATAATTTTAGATTGACCGACGCCTAATACATTTGTTATTGCAGCAACAAAAGGCAGTATAAACAAAGCAACATCAAACGACATAGACCAGTTTGAAGGGATAGGAGTTACTGCTAAATAAGTAGTTAATATTATGAACATGAAAACCCAAGTTGTAGTTACTCTTTCCTTGTCAGTCACCCCTTTAGCGCCTAAATGTTTTTCACGAAAATAAAGCCATATATTTCTTACTAAGAAAAGAGCATTCACGGCAGTCACTCCCCAGAATGAAGGAATGTTTTCAGTTACAGCTCTTACCGCAAACATACTTCCTACGCCAGCCATTCCTATGCCTTGTAGTATCAAAATCCATTTACGAGTTATTACATAGTTTGAGGATATAAATCCTGCACTAGCGATAAGACCTAAAAATGTAACTAACAAAATTGTATTATTCAAAAAAATCCTTTTCTTTCATTAAAACTATCGGACTGCATTAATCTGCTCCGATAAAATACATTGTATTAAAAGGAGAAAATTGTTAATCTTAGCAACAATAGTTTTTTATGTAAGCCTAGCGGTAGGGTTACTAACTATATATTCGATGACAACACGTAGTGAACTTACATTAGGAAGTAAAGCTTCAATAGTTTTTGTAACGTTAGCTTCAGGTAGTTGGATTGTTTGTGGTGGCTTACTTGTAGCATCTATCGTCACTGCGTCAATCAGCGGTTTCGCTGGAAGTTTAGACGGTTTAGGGTATTCTTTTGTACTGTTTTTAGATATCGTGGCTATATTAGCAATTACTTTTAAGCAACAACCAAGAATACTTCAAACTGATAAGAAGCCTCTTATAATTACTACTGTTAACGTACTACTTACAAATAAAGATAAAGGCTTCCGAATTGGAGAAGAGTTAAAAACTATTGACCCTGACATTGTTATAGTACAAGAATATGACGCTAATATCGGATATGGAATGTCTAGCTTTCTAGATAACTATATGTATTGTTTTATTGCAGAAGACGGTGAAGATGGAATTCCTGATGTAGCTATTTTCAGCAAGCATGAACTATTTGACAAACGTTTTGTTTATATTGAAAACCGTCCAGTGCTTTTAGCAGACATAGAGTATGAATACAAACCTGTAACTATTGGAGCGGTTCACACTAAATCTCCGACAGACCCTGAAAGAACCACTGTATGGTTAGAAGAGCTAAGATACTTTAGAATTGCTTTCCAAATGAACCAACCTGTTATCATTGGTGGAGACTTTAATGCTACAATATCTCACGGTCCATTTAGGGACGTATTAACTGAAGCACATCTTACAGACTTAACCTCTGGTTTAAATACTTGGTCAAGTCATGATGGAATTCCAGAATATTTACACTTAGACCATATTTTAGCCTCCCCTGATTGGGTATTAACAGAAAAAGCAACTAAAAGCTTAGGATTAGGCAGCGACCATACTCCTGTTACTGTTAAAGTCGTAATACCATAGCCGATAATATTTTTGTGGAGAATATATCTGTCAGAGAAATGGAAGAAGCAGATATTCCTGCCATTTTAACACTTGCAGATGGATTTAAACACCTAGACAAATTCCAAACAATAATGCATGGTGCTATTAACTATGTGATGCTTTTAGAAGAAAAAATAATAGGCATAAGCTCATGTTTCCGTAGTAAAAAGCATTGGAGTTTTCATATATTTAATATTGATATAGTTGAAAAATATGCACAAAAAGATATGTTTGTAGCCTTCTTAGAATACATTCTAAAGAATCTTCACCGTGAAGGTGGCTACTCAGTAAATATTTTATGCTACCATGGTGATGAAATATTAGAAGAAGCACTAATAGAACATGGTTTTACTTTAAACGATGAGATTAATAAGTCTGATTTTAAAGCATACTCTAAAAGACAGCCTGTAAGTTAAACTTTTCTTAACTTATTTCGAATATCAACTTCAAGCTGTGTAATGTTAACATGTAGAGCCAGGCTTGTTTTAATCACTGCTTGCTCATAAGTAATCACTGTTTCTTTATAGATGTATGCATCACTAAAAGTCTCTACGGTCACAAGTTTACAGCATTCTTCTGGATAGTCTTTTTCATTATGACCATCTACTATTTCCAGCAGTTCATCATATTGCTGTTGATTGAGACAAATAGCTTTAAGCTCTGGACTTTTAACCATCTTTATAATGTAAATTTGAACCATAATATTATTAAACGCTTCCCATAAGACTTATTATTCCCATCAGTATATCACATTATAGCAAAGCTATCCAGCTTGCAGGAAGTTCACTACTTGAAAACCATAAGTCTGAAGGAAGCCCTGAAGACATGAAATTGACTATTTCTTTATTAACTGCTGTAAATATTTCATACTGATTTGGCTTAACTATATCCATGCCTGTGAATACACTGCTGGTTATTTCTGCCGTATCAGTTTTAATTGCAGTGCTTTGTATTTTTAAGAAAACAGCTTTTCTCATATCCTTATAAAAATCTTCACTAACTATACGTCCAATAATTAGCGTATTATCATCACGGTGGAATGACAGTATCGCCTTCATGAGTGCGTACAAATCATAATAAGGCAAAGCATCCCAAATTATTTCATCATTATTACAGCTTGCAGGGAAACACAAAAACAGCATAAGCATAATATCGTAAGGTTCGTGAATTTTTGCTTTCTTATCAAGAATATCATCAACTTCACTGCCCTGGTTTATAGGATAAGTTTGAAGAACAAAATCATTCTCTGGGTCTATCTTTAAATTACGGTTATATTTATCTATAGCCTGTTTACAGGTTTTATCAAAATGTGTTTCAGGTGTTCTTAAAGACCTTAGGTATATGTAAGCTTCTAAAGTGACCGCAGGATAATTAATATCAGGCAACGTGTCAATAATATGTTCACGAGTTAATTGGTCAACGTTAAAAAGTTCACTATAGATAGCTGTAAAAAAATTGTAAGGGAGAACAACATCTTGTATACTTTTAAAATCTCCCGCCACAATACGCCATCTTTTTAAGCCACTTACACCTGAGCGTATCAGACGGTCAAGCTTTAAATCTTGGTAGTTACCATAGCTCAATTCAAGTAAGCCATTTTTTTCATCTTCTTGTAATACCTCACCAGTATTTAAAAAATTGTATGAATCTAATGTAGAGTTGAAAGCTTTAACAGAAAGTTTTATTAAGTCGTCATATGTTAAACTATTTGATTTCATATAATGGTGTAACGCTTTTAATAAAATTATTGGAGGGTTATTATGATTGTATATATTTTTTGGGTTGCTATATGTATAGTCATAATTGGAATCTTCAGTTGAAATATTGTATAAATTTTCATCACCTAGCATAGCAATTATACTCCGATGTATCAAAGCATCTATGTCGACATCGGAGTATAACGCTATATCAGTTTTCTTCACAAAAGATTTATCGGACATAAGTATTTAAATGTTTACTTTTTACCGATACTACTGTTATAATTTAATATAGTTCAACTACTCCAATGAAGGAAGGGCACCAATATGAATTGGCGAGCAAATAACCAAAAAGATGAAATTATTATCAGCGGGGAAACATACACTCAAGTATGCAATCATATTAAAGAGCATAAATTGTCTGGAGAATGGACTATAGAATATTTTGACAGCGGCAACATGTGGATTGAAATGGATAACATTGATGTTGCTACAGACACTGGCGAGTTGCACATTGTTCGGGCAAGCCACTTGGAACACTTCTAAAATATAACATTCCGATATATTACACATGACTTCAATTTTGGTAGCATGTGACGGTAGCTCACGCCGTAACGCTGAAGGTAATGTCGGTGGTGCAATTGCTTGGGCTTGGGCTCGTGAAGACGAGCATTGGTACGCTAACGGCGACATTTCAGGGACTAACCAGAAAGCAGAACTTCTTGCTTTAATGACAGTATTGTTAATGCACCCTAACGAGAATCTTACTATTCAAAGTGATAGCAAATATGCTTTGAACACTACTGAGAAGTGGATGTGGGGCTGGAGTAAGAAAGGTTGGCGCAAAGGCGACGGAGAGATAATCGTTAATAAGGAAGTAGTACAACAGATTCATGCCCTAATGGTTGCTAGAACTAAAAAGACAGATTTTCAATGGGTCAAAGGACATGACATGACTATGGCTAACCCGTTAAACCATAAAGCTGATGAGCTTGCAACTACAGTTTCAGATAGAATACGCACAGCTATTCTAAATAATGAAGCAATTGAATCTTTCTACATTGATAGTAAAGGCAGAAGCTTTAATGAAGTTGAATCTAAGCATGTAACTCCTTTACTTTTTAATAACCTTCCAAAATAATATTGCTTTAATAATACCGATATGATATACTAAGGTCGGAAGGTTTTATATATTATGGCACAGCATCATTTTTTAGTAGTATTTGACACGGAAACTGGTCAGTGGTCTCGTGATGACGAGACTCTTGAAGTCATGCTTGCAGGCGGACCGATTTATGAACCTTCAACTGATGACTGGCGTGATGTTGAGTCTCAAGATGAATCAGATTTTGATGTTGCTCTTAGCGAACAGTTAGACGAACTTTTAAAGTAAAACAAATTCTGTAGGCAAAAGCATTTTTATTGCTATAATTAGTTTAAACTAATTAACAGAGAAGCCTACCTTATGAATAAATTCTTCAATTTCGTTAAAAAATATCGTTTATACGTATTCATCGCAACTGCTGTTATTGCCAGTCTAGCTGTATTTTATATATTCTTTGTACCTCAGACTCCAATAACAGAAGCTAAAGCACCCACTTTACAATCTCAAACAGATGAGTTAGTATTGTCTGGCGGTGCGGCGGAAACCATAACAACATCAGAGCCTAGCAGTACTGGAAGCAACGCTGTAGCTAATGTTGACACTTCCGCAACGGCTAAGCTAGCTGACATTAAAAATGTTAATCCTACAGAATTCACAAACTACATAAACTTTAATGCTGGAAAAATTAAAGCATCATCTGTTAATCCCACACGTCATATTATTGCTTTTGCAGTAGATAAGGGAGACAATGGAACTATATATGAAACAGAATACCTAGATTTACAGCTTGAATCTATATACAATGATTTAGAAAAAGCAGGAAGCAATGTTAATGTACTTTACAGCTCTACTGGGTATACAAGTTCTTCATTAACTAATATGCGGGGTGCTTCTGCTACTTCAGATGCTAACACTTCCCCTTTCTCGATAACTTTGAATGATGTGTTTACTTTCCTTCTAATACTTGTCTTGTCATGGTTTATCATTAGCTATTTCAGAGCTAGACGTAAAGAATCAAAAAAGATGTCACTACAGAAAGATTCAGAAGATGAAGCAAATATTCCAACAACACGCTTTGCCGACGTGGCTGGAGCTAACGAAGCTGTAGAAGACATGCAAGAACTTGTTGCTTTCTTGAAGAACCCTGAGCGCTATGAATCTCTTGGAGCGAAATCACCTAAAGGAGCCTTACTTGTAGGACCTCCTGGTACGGGTAAAACAATGCTTGCACGTGCAGTAGCTGGCGAGTCAGGTGTACCATTCTATAATGTTGCAGGAAGTGACTTTGTCGAAATGTATGTAGGTGTTGGGGCGAAACGTGTTCGTGAACTTTTTGATAAAGCACGTAAGCATCCTGAAGGTGCTATCGTTTTTATTGATGAAATTGATGCTATCGGGCGTAGCCGTAGTAACAGCAATACTAGCAACACTAACAGTGAACAAGAGAACACTTTGAATGCTTTGCTTGTAGAGCTTGATGGGTTCAAAGAAAGCAAAGTTGTTATTCTTGGAGCGACTAACCGTGACGATTTGCTAGACAAAGCACTTCTTCGTCCTGGTCGTTTAGAAAAAAAAGTTCATGTTCCTCTTCCTGACCGTGTTGGTCGTGAGAAGATTCTTAATGTCCATGCTGAAGGTAAGCCTTTAGATTCTACAGTTAATCTAGCTTTGGTAGCTCGTCGTACTCCTGGTCTTTCAGGTGCAGAGCTTGCACAGATTGTTAATGAAGCAGCCATGACCGCAGGTCGTGAAAGTCGTGAAACTATTACTGACAAAGATTTTGATGAAGCTGTCGCTATTGTTACAATGGGTAAAGGGCGCAAATCTGCTGTAGTTAGCGATGAAGACAAAATGTTGACTGCATGGCATGAAGCAGGTCACGCTATTTGCGGGCTTGTACAAGTTGATGCGGTAAGCCCTGTAGCTATAAGTATCCTTCCTCGTTCATTCGCTGGAGGTGTAACACATTTCCCCGCACGTGACAGCGGTTATATGACCCGTAAACAGGCTTACAGCCAGCTGGTGACAGCGATGGGCGGTATGGCTGCAGAACAGCTTCACATTGGCGAGGGCGAATTCACTACAGGTCCTTCAAGCGATTTAGAACAGGGGAGCAAACTTGCTTTTGCTATGGTTACTAAATATGGCATGGGTGAAAGCTTACTCGTAAAAACTGACGGTATGCTTAATGCTAGCGAAACGGCTACAGATGAAGCTATTGAAGAAGCTGAAGTGATGCTACGTAAAGCTCTTGAAGATGCTAAGTCTATACTTTCTTCCCATATGAATGTTGTTAATGCTTTTGTGGATGCTCTTCTCGAACGTGAAACATTATCTCAGCTAGAAATTGAAGAGCTGATGGCTGGGCACACTCTTGAGCCTTTGACTTCTGCTCCTCCAGCTCCACGTCAAACTCCTCGCAATAATGGCAAGGTTAATCCAGTAGTAAAAGATGTTAATTTTGATTTACCTGAAGTTAAAAAGACTGGCTTTCTGATTCCAGTTTTGAAAATATTTAAACCTAGAAAGAAGCGTCGCCTCTAACAATGGTTAAACAGAAACGAAAAATAACCTTAAGGTCTCTATACTACAATAGGGCTTTAAGGTTATCTGTTTTGACTGGGTTATCATCTGCTTTTGCATATGTTATAGCTACTATATTTCCGCTTGCTGACCCTACCGTAGCCGCTATAACAGGTCTGGTAGCTATAAGTCCTACTTTTCATAATAGTGTTAAAAGTGCTTTTGCTGAAATGGCTGGTGTATTGCTTGGTTCTGTAGTTGGATTGTTTTTCATCAATTGGCTAGGGTTCAACGTTTTGACGTTAGGCATATTAATTGTTACAGCATACCTATTAGCTTGGGGTTTAAGATTAGGTGAAACAGCGGCTGTACCAATTGGTGTTACTATGGTTTTAGTTTGTGGACCTTTACTAGATAATGTAGTGGGACTAGAAGGCAGAGTACTAGGAGTACTTATAGGGGCAGGCTGTGCTTTGATAGCTTCATATTTTGTGTTACCTGGAACGCCTCACGAAAGAGCATTGAAAGATATACGTAAAGAAAGCTTACAGGCAGCACAACTACTATTCACAGTCGCTAGAAGCCTATCTGAAGGCTCAACGACTGCTGTAATGAGCCATGGCTGGCTTAAACAATCTCAAGGTCTTACAGAGCGTTCTAGGGAATATATGGAAGAGGCTAAAGATGCAGTTAAAGGCTCAAAGTGGAGTCCGATGTTAAGTAAAAAAGAGACAACCAAAGTTTTGAAACAAGTTAGGAATCTTAATAATATTGTTTCAGCAGTAAATAACATATGTGAAGATTTAAATTCTTTCATGGTGCAAGACAAAAAATTAACTCCTGAATTTCGAGAAAGCTTGAGCCAATTATTGATAACTACAGCTGAAAATATTGTCATAGAACTGGAAGAAGCAGACAGTAAAACTGGAAGAATCATTTTAGATTCAAGTTTGCAAAATAAAAACCGTGAAACTATTGAAACCATAAAGAATATAGATGAGACGCAAGCAATAATGCTTGGAGGCGGAATAGTTCGTGATGCTAGTAAAATTAGAGACAGCTTAAAATAGACTTGTACAGTCTCTTTTACTGTATTTTTAGCCTTATTGCCGATAATAATAAAGTGTACACCTTATTAGGATTCCTAGACATAAAATGAAGCATATATTACGCATTTTCTTTGGCTCTATTGTAGCTACCTTAGCATTAACTATGCTAGCTATGGTGCTTCCAAATAATGCCGCTAATGCTATAAGTAATTGTGCTACATTTGATGATAAATTCTATACCTCATCAGTAGGTGCTTATCCTAGTTCTGCTTATGCTGGTGACACAGTCACTGTGACATCTGTTATAAAAACAAAAGCATGGGCGAGTGGAAATGGCTATTATAGTTTCAGCTCTTCAGGTGGAAATGTAAGCTGGAAAACAACTTCATACATATCCAAAAATGCTAGCGTAGTGCAGGCTAGGTATGGACTCGGGACCGCCACCATATACAATAGTGGTTTTACCATCTACAGCTACCGCAACAATGGAACATTGAGTAACAGTTGTTTTGTACCTTATGCAACAAAGTCTTATACTGCTAATATAAATATTATACCTCCCGTAAAGCCTAGCGTAAGCTGGAGCATTAGCAAACAGGGTAGCACCCATAGATGGAATGACAGCATAACAGTATATTTTAATTTAAGTAATAGTGCTTCAGGATTATTAGATTTTGATTTATATGGCTATTCACGTGGAGCTGGAGCTACCATTCCTATTGACAATGTTCCCATTAATAACGGTAGCGGTAGCGTTACTTTGCCTAGCAGTATGTTAAGCTTCAATGTTTTTGATGCTGAGTGCGCAAATGCAGGTGGTTGGTTCTGGGATTCTCAACAGTCATGTTCTAGTACTTACTGGAATAATGCTGGAACTACAATTGTAAGCAATGCGAACAGATACTTACACGGAAGCAATGGCATTAGCAGTATAGACTATAGAAGTAGCGACACAAGAAGATGGTACAACAATACTGGCAATGCATCAGGTTACCCTGGAGCGGGATTAACCTGGACTCTTCAATCACCGATTCAGGTTTCTGATTCGTCACTTTATCCCACCGCTGTCGCAAATGGAGACCCTAACATAGGAGGCATTTCCAAAGCTGGCACAATATCTAAAACGCTTCCACGTATAAGTAGTTCTTCTTGTGCAAAAAATCAGATTTCTTGCGACGGATATCTCGCTTATGCAAAAATAGGAAATGGTTCTTATGCTTGGTACGCTCTACCAATGAACAACTACGCAACACAGGCATTTTTTATAAATTGTGAACCTGAAGGTGGCGGAAATGTTACATTCAATTATTACGATTATGGTCAGGCTGATTATAACGGAAGTTTCTATAATACAATGATGACTAATAAAGATAAAACATTCAACATAAAGCAGCCAATGAGTGCAGAAGGGTACCTAGGTGGCTCTCAGAACGGAATATTATCAGGGTTTCCAAAATCAACAGATAGATGGGATACCGTTCTAAACCAGGGAAGTAGCTGGCTTCCTGGTATAGGTTTCAATAATCCAAATACTTTCTCACAAAATTGGGGTAATTACCTAAACACCATGGGAAACCCATCTTGTGGCTATCCTAGAGCTAGTGCATGGATGCCGTCAACTACTACAATAAGTCTTCCGCAATCTCAATGGAATGACACTGCAGGTAAATATGTATTCTCTACAGTAATGCCTGTAAAACTTGCCACTCTTGAGGTTCGTGGAGGTTCAGGAGCAGATAACAGAACTCTATACGCTAACCCTATAACTATTGAGGTAGTAGGACCACCAGGGCGTAGTAGAACGACACCATGTCAATCAGCTGCTGTGGCTTGTAGCAATATTGCAATACCTGGTGGAGCTTTTACTACCCCAGGAGACTACCAAGTTCGTGCTTGTTGGGGTGGGCAAACTTCCCCTGGGGTACAATCCCGTGTATTCTTACCTTCATGCAGTGGCTACATAAGCTTTAAGGTATACCAGACCTTTGCCTGTGACTTCCCTGAAAATTCAACTAATAACATAACTATAGGTCCAGACGCACAGGGGCAGGTCATAACAGGAAACAACACAAGCGGTCCTAAGATTGTTAGAAGTGGAGATAAGATTCTTGTAACATATCCGAATGTTACTATAAACAATTTCAAAGGTTTGGTTGATGTTCCTGCTCCGCCTGCAGGAAGTCCACAAATTAAAGGTAGGACTCGTATAGTGTCTGGAAGCGACCCTTATGCTAACTCAGACGTAAGACTTTATGATGCATCTGGAAATGAAATAAATTCAAACCGTGGTGGACTAGAATGGAATAATAATATTGAGATAGCTAACCCAATCAACTTTATATCATATTATTGGCCTTCTTCTTTAAGCGCTGGTGGTCGTGCGTCTATCCAAATAGAACGACGCATCTGGGTCTGGGCTACAGCATTCGACCCTACACAGCCTAACACTTCTCCTCCAGTAACACAATGGTGGAGTTGCGACACTACAGATACGCCACACTCAGCATGGATACAAATTATTAACAGCCAGTTAAGTCAATAAAATTTATTTAATTATATTATTACGATATCCGAGTTGTTCGTTATTTCCACTTTGAACCTGTGCAGTATTACCGAATATATTATTATATCCTGCTATCTTCCAGGAATTATTTTCTTTAACCATAGAGTATGAAACAGAAAATGTAACAATCATAGAATTGTTAGCACCATCTTTATATTCACTAGGCACAACAGCTCCGCCAGCGGCTAAATATGAAGCATTTTGCTCTTCCCGAGTCATAGGAGTTCCATCAGGATTATTCATAATAACTTGACTGTTAGCATCTTGGCTAGCTTGTATTGCCCATGTTTTAGCTTTATCGTCAGATGAATAAACCAATGCTGTTCCTTGCATTGTTACATCGTATGCCCCAGTATTTGGATTTTTAGCCACTTTAATATTACTAATTCGCTTGTCAGCAACTCTTACCCCTCCATCTCTCAACAATGTAGGCATGACTGCTGCGTCTGTATGAAAAACTATAGTACTGGATGATGAGCTGTCGCTTGCATTGTTGCTAAGAATATCATTAATATATTTTTCGCTTATATATTGTGGAGCAATATTACTCTTCCACTCATCCCAGCGGTTAGGATTGTCTAATGCAACGCTGTCTAACGCTTCAAGCGTAGTAAACTTTACCGCCGCATCCAATGCACCACGGGAATCGGAATCAAGAGTTTTACCATCTTGTAATTTAAAATCTTTTGGAAGAGCTAAATACGTACGGACATATTTACCGAACTCATCAGTGTTTTCTTCAAAAAACGTAAGCTGGTCTACCCCAGTTGAGTTCTTTTCTTTTAAACCATCATAGGTTACTGAATTAACCTTATCGCTGATAGGGTTTCCTGAGCATCCTGTTAACAGCAGAGTTCCACCGAGAGCAGTTCCTGCCAATCCTACTTTAAGTTTAATTGTAGAATCTTTGACCATGTCTTTGAGGCTGTAGAAGCCTGCTTCTGAGAAGCCTGACCCAACGGTCATCTTCTTGATTAATCTTTTCAAGCTATCCATCCTTGTAGAAGTTACTTGAGAAACATCAGCTAGCTTAAGAAGAATCTTCTGTAAACCTTTAACTTCGCTTTCGCTAGGTTTTCTGACGCCTATCAAAGAGTACATCGCTGTTGAATTTATATAACGTTGACGTGCTTCTTCGAGAGGTATTCTCATAAGGACACTGTAAAGCCAAACGCAACCATTTTCGAAAGGTGACAGCTTCTGTGCTGTTCTTTCAGCATAAGCATCCAGTGTAGCTCTAGCGTTACTGAAGGTGGATATACTTCCACCGTGATGCCTTTGGCAATGTTCTCCTCTTAAACCCTTACGGCATGTTTCTGTTTGCCCTTTAGTGTTTAAGAAGGTTTGATTACCTACCGATATGAACTTCTTTGCAGAATTTGTAAAATCAATCTCGGCTGCGTTTGCCATTATTTAGTTTCCTTAGTTAGAGTATAACATATCTCTATCGGGTATGCAACACTCTAACTGATAATATCGGTATTATTTTTATACCAACATTACTTCTATTATTATATCATACTTTTGAGGGAAGAAGGCAAGCCTGATATAACATTTAGGATATTTTAAGTTTTACTTCTTGGTAGGGCAGGTTGGAGCGTTAGCTGGTACTAGTCCACCTGAACCGCAAACTGTGATTGGCTTAATCTTGACATCGACAGTCTGTGCAGTTGACGTTGAAATTGAAGTTGGTGCAGGAGTAGTGTTAGCGTTAGCTACGTTGACTCCGAAAAATGATGTTACAACAATGCTTAGTCCTGCGACTGTTGTAGTTAATGCTGTTGTAAAAATATCCATTGTAGTTTCCCTCTGCTTGTGTAATTTGCGAACCTATTTCCAGTAGTTTCGCTCTCTTTTTGCTATATCTATATAATACCATAGAGTGAGGTAAAAGGGAAGCATTTTTCAAACTTTTTTCGTCTTATTTCCTTATAAATAAAGGGATGCACAGGTTTTGGGGGCATGTGGATGGAGTGTGGATAACCCTGTGGATAACTGCCTTTTTTGATACAAAATAAGACATTTTTTAAAGCCTTTCAAAAACACTACCCCGCATAGAATAAGGGGTCAATATTTTTGAAACTTTTATACTTATCCACAGATTTTTCGCTATTTATTTTTTGTTCGAGAGTTATAAAATGAAATTAATATGGTTTGGCTAAATCTGAGTTAGATAGACAGTTTTAACATTCTCTCGGGATACGTGATAATCAGTGTCAGGGTATGCCGCATGGAAATCTACTGTTTCAATCTTGTCAATTTTAAACATTAAACCTTTAGGCAGTAGAACTTCCATTTCATTATGAACCATGCTGATTTCTGCTCCATGGTAAGTTTTGATAACATATACAGTTGGTGTTTCTTTGTTAAGAAACTTGAAAGTAACTTGAGGGTTGTATGACGTGCTGACGAATGCTGGGAAGATAACTACAGAGTTAACAGTTAAATCACCGTCTGAGAAGTCATCAGACGCCCTGTAAACGGTTTTCCACTCTGTATCAGCACAATCTAGTGCAGAATTAACATCTACCGCTAAATCAGCTCCTAGCGGGCTTGACGAGTAGTTAATCTTCTTATGTCCACTGTCGCTATAGTATAGGATAGAAGAATACTGTTCAGCTGTAAGCTGACTGTAAAACGATTCCACACGATTTTTATATTCCGTTGCAGATATTTCGGAAGCAAAATATGCTTTCATATTTAAGCCTTATCTTGTATCGTTAAAGGCGCTTTAGAAAGCGTAGTTTTCAGGGGTGATAGCAAACCCCTGACCTGTAAGCTTATCAGCATGCTGGCGAACATGGTGACCACAGAAGTTCAACTCAAAGCTGTCCTTAGAAGCTGCGTATACAGCGATAACGCCACAGTCATCACACATTGAACCGTTCCATGATACAGGCAAGCTTTGTGCTGTCTTGTTGAAATCTTCAGTGGTTACTAGTGAGTTATCCATAATATATTCCTATCGGGATAGAGTTAAACATTTACTTATATTATTATAACACACTTTTTGTAAAATTTCTTCCCAGTTTTGCTTCGAGTGCAAAAACAAGAAAACCCCGCTTTATAGCGGGGAAATCTTTAGAAAGTTAAACTTTAAAACAAAGCCTCTGGCGCAGTGTCTACAGTTTTCTCTACAACTTTAGGTTCAGCTTTCGCTACAGGAGCTAAAGGTTCACTATTTTCAGATTCAATAGAGAACAAAGCATTAACCATAGCAGGAGCTCCACTACCGTCACGCTTGTCTACAGGGGCTGGAAGCTTAATGTTCTTTGCACCCATAGCTCCTGCAGGCTGGACAGCAACGTTAGCAATGGTAAGCTCTGTCTCCCCCTTCAAGAACTTGTGACTACGCACACCTTTACTGCCACGACCCTTAGGTGGGTAAAGAGACAAAGGAGTACTCTTAATGCTGCCACCAGTAAATGTAGTTACAAGAGAATGCTCGCTAATGCTTGTACCGAAGTAGATAGCACTACAACCTTCAACTAGACTGATTCCCGCTACACCGCCAGCGTTAGCACCCTGTGGACGTACTTTGGATGCAGGGAACTTCAACAAGCTGCTGTCACTGCTGACGAAAACAAGTTCCGCTGTTGCAGGGTCGGCAAGCCATTTAGCTCCAACAATCTCATCCTTAGGTGCAAGGTTAATAATATTGAAGTCATCTGAACGGCTAGGATATACAGGTGATACAAGTTTAACGATACCTTCTTTAGTTCCAAGAGCAATAACACCCGTAGGCATGTCTGGAGCTACAGCAATAAGGTTAGGGTACTGGTCTCCTGTGCGCATACGGTGAGCCTGACCGTCTTTGGTGATACCAAGGAACGTACCCTTGAAAATAACTTTATCAATTATAACACCAGAGTATTCAGTTGTTAACTGACCTTTGTTAGTCATGAAAAGTGTTTCTTCAGGAAGGTCAAGCTGTTCAATATTGACAGCTTTAACTTTAGCTCCACTGGCATCAATATACTCTGCAGGAGCTTCAGTGCTGACTTCTGAACGACGCTCGTCGCCAATAATCTTAGCAACATCGTCAAGCTCTGTAATAATAAGCTCGTCAAGTACTTTCTGGGAGTTTAGAATCTTGTCAAGTTCAGCGATTTCTTTCAAAAGTCGGTCATGTTCAGCATTCAACTCTAAAGTGTCATATTTTGTTAAACGGCGAAGCTGGAGACCAAGAATATAATCTCCTTGGATGTCATCAATTTTGAAATGACCCATAAGTCCAGTACGTGCAGACTCTGTATCATCGCTGTTACGGATAATGTGGATTGCTTTGTCAATATCTGCAAGAACTGTCACCAAACCTTTAACAAGGTGCAGACGGGCTTCACGCTTGTCTTTACGGAACTGTGTGCGTCGAGTTACAACATCACGACGGTGCTTAATGAATATTTCGATAAGCTCTTTCAAACCTACATATTTAGGTTGTCCTTCAACAAGTGCAAGGTTCTGGATTCCAAAGCTAACCTCTAGGGGGGTGTAACGGTATAGTGCAGCAATAACCGTCTGAGGGTTAAATCCTGCTTTAAGTTCGATACTTAGATGATTACCTAGACGGCGGTCTGTAAGGTCGATAACTTTAGTGATACCTTGCAGACGCTTTTTACTAATTTCGTCTTTAATGCTTGAAACAATTTTTTCAAAGCCAACCTGGTATGGGTGTTCTACAGCAATAAGCTTGTGCTTTCCACCGCTAAGCGCTTCTACTTCAATCCTTGCACGAATCTTAATAATACCTTTACCGTGAGTATATGCATCTTTAAGCTGGTCATACCCTACAATAATTCCACCTGTAGGGAAGTCTGGACCTTTAACAATGGTGAGCAGCTCTTCAAGGTTAGTCTCTGGCTTGCGGATAAGATGCTTTGTCGCTTCTAGAACTTCTGTGGGGTTGTGTGGAGGCATGTTTGTTGCCATACCTACAGCAATACCTGAAGTACCGTTAATTAGAAGGTTGGGGAAACCTGAAGGAAGTACTACGGGCTGTGTCATCGAACCATCAAAGTTTGGAACGAAATCTACAGATTCTTCTTTAATCTCACCGATTAGAGCCATGCCTTCTTTTGAAAGGCGAGATTCGGTATAACGAGCTGCAGCGGCAGAGTCATCTGGAGTTCCACCGAAGTTACCGTGACCATCAACAAGCGGAAGACGCATTGAGAAAGGCTGAGCCATGCGAACCATAGCTTCATAAATTGCACTGTTGTGTGCTACTAAAAGGCTGTAACCTGAGTTAATCTTCTGAGCAATAAAAAGGTTACTGTGGTCGTCAACTGTAAAGTCAAACATGGGTACAGGTTCTTCTAACTTCTCAACAGTAACGTTAACAACTTCATTCATTGTTAACTCTAAAGGTGAAGATTGGTTAGGGTGGTAGAATGCAGAACGGATGCTTGTACCTGAATAAAGGTCTTCAGCTTTAACCCATGTTCCTTCAGCGGTCAGGAACGGGTGATTGTTCGTTGCTTTAACCTTGTGCCCGTTTCCCATAGTGATATTATAAATTGAATGTGCAAACTGCCCAATGCGGAAACTGTGTGCTACTGCTGATACTAACTGACCTTTGCCATTAACTGCAGAAACAGTAATGCTCTTTCCAGTGTCTGCAAGTTCTGCTAAAGTATACTCGTTACCTTCAAGGTCGAGAATTTGAGTGTCGCCTGAAAGGCAGTCACCATGAGGGTGAAGCGTACCCATTACTGCGCCCGTGATGCGGGCAGACTTAACGTGAGATTTCTCAGGCGTATAACCGTTATTAATCATCGTGTAAAGGATTCGACGGTGTACAGGCTTTAAGCCGTCACGGGCATCAGGTAAAGCTCGTGAATAAATGACAGAGTAAGAATATTCAAGAAAGCTTTTACTCATTTCCTCGGAGACGTCAATTTGTTCAATCTCTCTAGCTGGTACTTTAAAGCTTACTGCTTCTTCAATTACTTTTTTAGGCTTAGCCATCTGTTTCCTTTACAATGTTTAACATCTTAGTTAGTATATCAGATGTTTTAGAAAAACTGTAATATATTAGTCTCTATTTGAAAGAAACTCACGTTGTGATTTATAAAAATCTTGCAAACGGTTATGAACTTCATGGCGTTGAGCAATGTATTCTTTAGCTTCAACAAGTTTAGCGTTTGTGTCTTCAATTATTTTTTCAGCATGTGCATGTGCTTTTTCAATAATCTTTTCGGATTCAGCCTTAGCCTTATCTTTAACTTTCACAGATGCATCATGTGCTCGTTCAATTTCTTTAGCAATAATTTCTTCCGCATGCTTAAGTTTATCTTCAGACTTTGCTACCTTAAAATCTGCTTCCATTTTTGCTTTAGCAATAATTTTCTCTGCACGCTCATGAGCTTTATCAAGTATAGTCTTGTCTTTGTCTTTATTAGCTTGAACTAGCTCTTTAACTTTGTTTTTAGCATTAATAATAATTGCTTTAGCGTCTAACTCAGCTTTTTCCAGTACAACCTTAACTTCATCAGTTAAATTAAAATTATTTATCGTAGCAATAGTAGCTTTATTTTCTTCAACCTGTTCTAAAAGACGAGCCACTTCTGAGGTTAAATCAGAAATATGTGATTCAGCTAAAATCTGCGCATGCTCTAAACTATTAACTTTCTCAACAAGGGGTACAAGGAAAGCATCAACTTCATTAACATTGTATCCACGAAACCCATGGCGGAAAGAAGGAACTTCTGTCTCTTCATGAAGCTTTTCTTCCATTACAATAATGCCATCATAATCATCTAGAGAATCAACAGCTTCTTCAATCATCTCATTGTCTAGCTCGCCTAGAGACTCTTCTAGAACGCTATCATCAACTACGAAATCAGCTGAAGTCTCACGAGCGTGAGATTCTTCCTCAGCTAAAGCTTCACCTTCAAGTTCAGCATTGATAACTACAGTTTCTTCAGCTACTGACTCATCAGTAACATCAGCAACTGTGTCTGGTGTAATGATAGACAGTTCTCCAGTGTCGATACGGTCTAAATCTTCTGAATTTTGGTTGTTGTTTGTCATAAGGTTTCCTTCTTATAATTCTATCGGCAATTTATATAAAATATTTTTTCTTTAAAGCTTCAGTTGAGTCAAGGAAAGAGGCAAAGGCTTCCTCATCTTCATCGAGGTTTATATCGGATTGAGCCATACTAATATTTAGCTGTTTTATCTCTTCAGCATACAAACTCTTTAATAAAGTTTTAATCATAGTTTCAACAGTTGATTCAACTCTATCTGCAGGGGCGACATTAGTTAACATTAAAGCAGAGAAATCTCCCCCATGTACTTCGTCTTCATCTACAGCTTTCAAAACTTTTTGAGCTAAATCTTCATTAGGAAAATGCAACCCAGTAAGGTTGTACTTTGTAAATAACGGCATAATCATATCAGGGTATTGTACTAATCCTGCAAGAATTTTATCGTAAAGGTCTGACTTTATAACAATTGATTTTTCTTGTTCTGCAGGTCGGTTACTGCGTGCAGTTAAACGGTCTACTCCAACGCCAGTCCAAGTTGCAACTTTACGCATGTATGCTTCCTGCTCAACAACGCTAGGAACATCTTTGATTATTTCTTTAGCGGAATTTACAAAGTTTGATAGACCTTCAGCTGTTTTAATATCCCATGTGTTCATCTCTTCACGAAGCATAAATTCAACTATAGGAACTCCACCTTTACCGACTATTTCCTGAAGGGCGAAGTTTCCACCTTTAAGGCGAATATCACAAGGGTCACCTTCAGTGAATTTAATGACGCTACTTATAGTTAAAAGGTTCTTATTCCTTGTAAATACTTTCTTTGCAGCTTCGAGCCCAGCATTATCCCCGTCAAAACAGAAGAATATTTTAAAACGATTTGCTTCTTTATTAGCTGCAGCTAAACCAAGCACAACACTTGCATGTTCTGGTCCAAATGCAGTTCCACATGTTGCTACAGCATTGTCGTAACCTGCGGCACGGAAAGCCATAATGTCTGTCGCCCCTTCAACTACATATAACGACTGCGTTTTATTAGTCACCTTGCGGGCAATATCTAAACCCATAAGGGTTTTGCTCTTATTGTAAAGTCTTGTAGCGGGAGAGTTAATATATTTAGGCCCATTATCTTCATCAAATATTTTGCGTGCACTAAAAGCTATTGGTCTTCCCTGGATATCATTTATAGTCCATATTAAACGGTTACGGAATAGCTGTACAGTCTTTCCTTCTTCACTGATTTTAATTAAACCTGTTGCTGCTATTTCTTCTTTGCTAAATTTCTCTGCAAAAAGAATATCTAATAGTCCAGTCATAGGCGCAAACCCAATAGATAAATCTTTATCTCCTTCGGATTTTAGCATTCGTTCTTCAAGATTTTTCTTAGCGGGATGTGAATCAGGTAACCCGACATACTGCTCACGATAGAAACGTGAAGCCAACTGGCATATTCTGTAAAGACGTTGAAGCTTCTTATATTCAGGGTCTTCATCTACAGACTCAAGCTTAATCCCGTATTCTTCAGCAAGCATTTGTATAGCGCCAACGAAACTTAAACCTTCCATCTGCTGGACAAGGCTAATAATGTCTCCGCCAGCTCCACATCCAAAACAGTGGAAAGTATTATTATCTTTACGGATATTAAAACTGCCAGATTTCTCGTTATGTATAGGGCATAGACCAACGTACGCCGTACCTGTTTGCTTAAAGGTTGAACCACGTCGCTCAAGGAACTCCATGATATCGATGGTAGTCCTGATAGTGTTTATGTCTGCTTTTGAATACATGTTAGCCTTAGTATATCACAATAGTGTTTAAAAATATTTTTATTGAACTTAATCTATCGGATTATCTGCCGATAAGTCATAAAGATTATTTATTTACAAGAAAGAGTACAATGTCTACAACTACTGCAACCCACAAACATTTAACGCCAAAAAATGCTAAACGTGAAGTTATTTTTATGATTTTCATAACATTAGTACCATGGCCAGTTCTTACTTTTGCTTTTCCAAACATTGGTTTTACGATTAACAACATGATTATTGCAATGTTAGTATTTGGAGCATTAACATTACTATTGTGGTATGTAGGATACAGTCGTCGTAAAAATAGCGAACTGTTTGCAAGTATGAATGATGAGATTAATCATATTCAAGTTTGGATGCGTAAAAGTTCTACAGCATGGGCTGGTAAGCTTTCCATATCAACCAATGAGGTGGACCTGAATGAAGTCACTGAAGCTAAAGTAGAAAAGATTAATGGTAATCGCACTTTAGTATTAACATGCAAAAATAAGGGTGGTGCTTTCTACCTTCCACAGCGTCTAGCAGTACAACCTGAAGTCAAATCATTTTTTAGCAAATGGCTTGCTTTGGAATCTACACAGCTTTTACCTTTTAGAACTTTAATTGAAAAGTTTATTAACGGCGACGAAGGAATTATAGAGAAAGACCCTGCACAGGTGGCTAAAAAAACATCGAGTTCACAAACTATTTCTGAACTTCTTGAAGAGCAGTCACAGAAGAATGAAGCTAAATCACTAAATGAAATTCTTGCTGAAGAAGAGCGTCTACGCAAACAGCAAGAAACTAACCGCTAATTTAAAAACAATAAGAACAATGCCCCTCAGAAACCTGAGGGGCATTTCTTTTATATCTGCAAGTTAGAAGTCGAGGTCGTCGATATCTACACGGCTTGACATAATCCATTCTTTACGGCTAGCTACATCGTTGCCCATTGCAAGCTCTAGAAGCCTCTGTGCCTCTTCAACATCACCCATGGTAATCTGACGCAACACCCGCTCTTCAGGGTTCAGAGAAGTCACCCAGAGGTCATCTGGTTGCATTTCACCCAAACCTTTAAGTCGTGACAATGGTGCACGCAAAGGTCGTCCTTCTTTTTCCAGCTTTTCAAGAAGTTTATCTTTCTCTACATCGTTCAAAGCGTAAATGTCTTCAGGATTACGTCCACCTACTTTTACTTTGTAAAGTGGAGGCATGATTGAATAGAGTCGACCGTCTTCAATCATAGGTTTCATGTATTTAGCAAACAATGTAATAATTAGTGAACGAATGTGGCTACCATCAGCGTCAGCGTCACAAGCGATAAGGATACGCTTGTAGCGTGCAGATTCTAGGTCAAAGTTATTTCCTGAACCTCCGCCAACAACCTGAATAATTGATGCACATTCAGCATTATCTAAAACTTGCTTCAAGGTTGCTTTGTAAACGTTCAGAATCTTTCCACGAATTGGGAAGAGAGCCTGGTATCTTGAGTCACGTGCTGAACGTAGACCGCCAAGAGCGGAGTCGCCTTCACAGATAAGAAGTTCGTTACCATCTTCTGCTTTAGCTGAGCAGTCGACAAGCTTACTGGGCATGCTTCCACCTTCGATGGCGTTCTTCTTACGGGCAGTTTCACGTTGCTGCTTCTGTGTCAAACGTACACGGCTAGCATTAATCACTTTCTGGTAAACAATTTTAGCCTGAGCTAGGTTCTTGCGGTTATCCAGCCAGTTAGCGAAAGCGTCAAGAGTAACATCATAAACAATATTATTAGCTGCAGGTGAAGTTAACTCACCTTTGTCTTGGCCTAGGAACTGCGGTTCAGGAATTTTAACTGAAACTACAGCGGATAAACCTTCACGAATATCGTCAAGGATTGGTGCCGCTTCGTTAGCTTTCATGAGCTTATTTGACTTTATTCGGTCAAGTATTGCCTTGCTGATTGCCCGTTCGAAACCTTTAACGTGTGTACCGCCGTTAGGCGTGGTAACAATATTTACGAACGACTTTACAGTGTAATCATATTCTTTGCCCCAACGGTAAATAACATCAACTTCTACAGTACGTTCAACTTCAGTTGAGACCATGTTTCCTTCATCATCCATCTGGGGGACTACTTCAGTAAATGTTCCTGTGCCAAAAACGGGCACGGTAGGCGTTAAAGGCTGGTCAGGAGCGAAGTCTTCAAGCATCTCACCGAGACCACCATCAAACTTGTAATCATGAACTACTTCTTCACCGTGACGCTTGTCAATAATAGTTAAACGATATCCTTTAAGAAGGAACGCTGTCTGTTTAGCACGAGAAAGAATGTACATGTAATCAAACTCTGCCTCAGGCATAAACACAGTCTTATCTGGCCACCAACGGATAGTTGTACCTGTAGGTCTAGACTTTTTCTCAGAAGCTGTACGAGTATCTGGAGAGCTTGTAAGCTTCTCGCTAGGAGTAAACTTAGCGCTAGGGTCATTCTCTGCATCCCATTTGCCTGGCTTACCCTGTTTGAAATCTAGCTTATGCACCTGGTCATTACGGTAAACAGTAACATCAAAACGCTGGCTTGTAGCGTTAGTAGCCGCACTACCCACACCGTTTAGACCACCAGAAGTTGAATAACCTGAGTCTTTACCGCCGAACTTTCCACCAGCACCAACGCTACCTACAGCAAGGTGTATACCGCTCTTGCCTGAAGCTTTGTTAATCTCATGAGGAATTCCACGTCCAGCATCATCAATCTGTGCTGAGCCATCAGCGAATAAAGTAATAACAGTATGTGCACCATAGCCTGCCATGAACTCATCACTAGCATTATCTAGAATCTCAATAAGACCGTGAGTCATTCCACGGGTAGAATTGTCAGCTAAATACATACCGATACGCTTACGGATGTGGTCCATAGGGTCTAGCTGTTGCAGTTGGTCAGCAGTATATTCGTTATTATTCTCAGTCATGTTATTTTTATTCTACCATACCTTATTAAAATTTGCTCTGATTTTCATTATCGGAATGTTTAAGCACTGTATGTTGATAACCATGTTCAGCGTCAATCTCTTGATGAATTTCTTTTGCAAGGCGAGCTTTCATCATTGGTAGCACAAATTTTTTAAACACAAGATTATAAAGCACGGCTATTACGAGACCGTCAAAAACTATAGTAAAAACAAGTTCAGCAAAAATGTGTGCAGGGTCTAAAGTGACATTCCATGCTTCAATCCAAAAATCTGTAGGCGGAACTACTTCACTAAAAAACATTATTCTCCTCTAACAAAAATAGGCATAGCTTGTGGTCGACCATGGCGGTCTATAGCTGTACTCCAAGTGTGAAGCTTCCAACCTACACTAGTTATAGACTCAGTCATCATAGCCCAGTCCGTAATAGCTCCACTAAATCCAAAACGTATAACAGGGTAATTCATAACAGGTGTAAAAAATTTATCTCCACGGTTCCAGGCTGTTTGAGCATCTGCTTCAACTTTGTTAGCTTTAGCAAACTGGATTAAACCTCTGCCCACTACCAGTCTGACAGCACTAAGAGCTACAATTACAGCAACAATGACGATAAACCAGAACCAGAAAATACTCCAATCCCACATTTGCTACTCTCCTGGCTCTATTTTTTTATTATTAACAATAAAATTTACAACTTCACTTACAGTATAGCCATCTTTTAAAATATAGTCAAATTTATCATAGCCATCTAAAGCAGTCTCTGAAGGATGAGTTAAAGCATCATCACTGTATTTTAAACCATCACGAGATTGTATTCTTTTTAAAATCACATCAGGAGATATGTCTAAACGAAGCATCAAACCGTCATGTTCCACTACGCTGTCTGCTTCATTTGGAAAGCGAACATCTGTTACTAAAACAAAATCAGAATCTGGAACTGTACGATGAAACTCTCTGACCCAATATTCTGAATCGTTTTTTCTACGAATGTCAGTACCTAGATGCTGTAATGCCCTGCGAATACTTTCTGTACGAGAATGAGCATTGAGGCCATCTATGTTTATAACATCTTCTACCATAAGATTATAAAGCGAGGAAGCATCTTCATTACTCATTTTGTGTATCGTCTCTATATGTTCAATGATTTGCCCTTTAGGGACATCATCTATAGAATCTACTTTAATAGTTTGTATAATTCGATTAAGCTCATTACGTAAGCTAGAAGCAAAACTTGCTTCAGTTGTTGAATAGCCAAGCTTATGTAATTCTTTAATTAACTGTTCTGAAAGATAATTTTTACCTGAACCGATTTTTCCGCTAACACCTATAATAGTCATTATGAAACTATCGGCTACAAAATATTTTACTTAATATTTATTTTAGCGTTAGTCTTCATTAGGTTAATTATTTTATCATCAAGACCATTATTTAGACATTGGTAATTTAATGTAACTACAGTAGTTCCTTCTTTTTCTACCTTAGCTTCGTTCTTTGAACCTCTAGCGAGTTCAGCTACAGGGTTAGCAATATAGTTTTTAGTTAAAGCACGAATAGCAGTCCAGTTATGGATAGTGCCTTCAGGTTCAGGTAGCACAGGAGCAGAATCTGTAGGGCCTGAATTCATGCTAGCTTGGCTTCCTGGCCCATAATAAGGCGTGTCATATTTACCTTCTACCAAATCAAGCTTGCTATTGCTTCCTTCAACGCTTATTTGAGTTTCAGTTATATCTATTTTAACCATGTCGGTTGACATAGAAGAGCGCATATATGAAAGAAGCTGCTCCTGACTGTTGAATTTGTCGCCCAGTTTCTCATTAGTAGGCTTAGATATTTCTGAACCAAACGTCATTGAACAGGTTTCATCTTTATTGTTTCCATAAATAATCGTAGGATTATCTTTAGTACCTTCAGGAAACATTGTTGCTATGTTAAAAGACCAGCCTTCTTTCTTAAGTGCATCTACAGTCGACGCAGACCATGAAGGCATTTGTGAAACTGTTGTTTCATCAAAATTGTATGAAGGCTTTTCCTGAGAGCAGGCAGTTAAAGACAAAGCAACAATTGTTGTAGCGGAAATTATTCCTACTAGTTTACCAAATTTAAACATATAAAATATATCGGCTAACTTTTAGTATACAATGTAGTTTCCGTCAGTGCCTTCCCAACCGAAAGACCAGCCTGACGTACGCCATGAAGTGTTACAGTTAGTGTATCCTGAATATGCATAGCTACTACCATAGTTACCGTTAACCATCCATGTAGAACCATCGTTTCCACCACCATAGTATTGACCGAAGAATGTTCCATCGCCCCAGAACCAACCATGGTTTAAACCAGCACCAGACTTAACGTATAGGTGCTGTCCGCCAGCCCATGAGCCTCCTGGGCATCCGCTGCTATAAACATGTCCGTGACGAATCCATGTACTAATCCATGTACCGTAATTGTTTAGGTTTGCAGTCCAGTAAGATGCTGTTTCTCCAGATTCAGGTGAAACTACACCGTATCGTGATACACAACGGGCTTTAGCGTACATGTCGAATGGGTAACCTTCTGTATATCTTGCTAGTCCAGTAGAAGTATTAGTACCCCAACCGTAAGCTCCCCACCAGCCCCACTCGTTTCCATAGCGGCCTTGACGTGCATAGTATTGGAAATAGCCTCCATCGACACTTGGGCCTCCTGAACTTGGTGCTGACCAGTAGAATCCACCCCAACCGTCATTCCAAGCTGAAGCTGGAGCTGAAGGCTGCCAGATAGCCATGTAGTAAGCTCCAGCCCAGTCGCTATAGTTTTGTGTCACTGGAGAATAATCACCGTAGGGGTCGCTACATATAGCTTGAGCGTGAACACCCATACCTGAACCTTGAGGCCAGTATGAATCTGGGTACGCAATTTGAGAACGACCAACTTGTGCTTTACCGCTTACAGGAGCTGCGTTAGAAATTCCACTATAGGTACCCATACCCCAACGGTCTAGTTGAATATTGTATGATGTTGGAGCTGTACCGTTTGAACAGTTGCTTGTTGGAGTTCCTTGGAACTGGTCCCAGAAATAATATCCTACACCACCATAGTTTCCGTATGCACCCCATGATGAGTCATTTTCTGTTGGAGTCCAGTTAAACTGAATAGTGTTTGTAGCTATAGGCTGGTAGCTTACCTGGAAAGTCTTATTTGCCAAAGCTGAATCTGTAGAATATTTAGAACCTTTCTCACATACATATTTAACTTCATATTTTACTGATGTACCTGGAGTGTATGAAGCAACTAGAGTAGCTGGAAGATAGCTTGTCTGAGTTGTTATGTTTGTCCAAGCACTTACAGTTGCACCCACGGTGCTACGAATGTAGTAGTGAGGAGTATATCCAGATACACAAACTGCAGCATCCCACTTGATTAGGTCTGGAGTGTATGTCTGAGCTGCAACTGCTGAGTCATATGTACAAGCTCCACGTGAAGCTTCAGTTACACGAGAGTATTTAGTTACACACTTAAGGTTGTTAACCTGAGATGGTGAACTGTAGCCTAGCTCTTGAACTGATGACCAGTTGCTGTATGTGCTTGGGATATCAGCATAATCTCCTAGCGGGTCGCTACAAACCGCTTGAGAACGAGTCTGTATAGATAGTCCCATAGGCCAGAAAGTGTCACCCTGTGTAGTAAGGATTGAACGGTTTATTACTGAGCTTGCAAGACCTGTAGCAGTATAATATGTAGTTCCACCATCAGATGAAACCTGAATACGATAGCTAGTTGGCACAGTACCATTCTGACATGTGCTTGTAGCAGCTCCTGTCATACGGTCGTATAGGTAGCCTGAACCTTCTTGAGAAGTTGAACTCCATGAGACATCAGCTGTACTTGGAGTCCAAGCAAACTGTATTGCACTGCCATCTGAAGGCTTCCAGCTTGTCTTGAAGCTTATAGTAGCAGCTTGTGAGAATGCCGAAGATGGGAATCCAGGCTTATTACATTTAGCTTTAACTTCATATGTAGCTGTTGAACCTGGTGAAACACTGTTATCATTTATATTGTATTGAGATGTGGTTCCAAGACTCTGCCAATCGAACGCATTAGGAGCTGTACGTCGAACAAAGTATTCAATCTCATAACCTGTACCGCAACCTGGGGAGTTCCATTTAACAGCATTGGGAACGTATGTAGAATCTGCAATAGAAGCATCATATGTACAGTTGCCTTTAGAAGCCTCATCTAAACGCTGGTATTTAGTTACACACTGGATACCCATTATTGAAGCAGGTGGTGGTTCAGGTGCCGCAATAGGACCTGAACTTCCACCAGGGCCTGAAGTGTCATAATTGTCAGCAATGTTTATATTGCTTGGTGGACCAGAGTTAGCAACATAGTATGTATTATTAATCTTACATGAAGCTTCAGATAGGAAATAAACATCAGTTCCGCCAATAAAGTTTGTCAATGAAAGGTTGTTGTAAGTTGGTGAAGACATCCAACCAAATACAATCTTCTGTGAGCCTTGAGAAACAACTGCACGGTATCTTGGTGAAGCTATAATTGGACATGTAATTTCCGTACCACTATATGAGATAACTGGGAACTCTTGAGTGAAAGTCCAAGTCATAGTTGGAGCTGGAATTTTCTTGACTAGAGAAGCATAAACTGGGAAAGTCTTGATAGTATCAGGAGTTGACACCCAAGTTTCATAGTATGTTTCATAGTCATAGGTACAACGCATGCGAACCTGGTAAGATATAGTGTCTCCTGGAATCCAGTCAGACAAAGCCAAACCAGTTACAGAAGTGCCAGTCATCCATTCGCCACTATTTACTTGTTTAATTTGACCACTAGATGTATTTACTGTACGAGCTTGATATTCTATAAGTTGAACTTGACCTGGTTCTGGGTCGTTAGAAGCTGGGTTACACGTAGCCCCACTCCATTGTAAGTTTGCTTGAGCGTAGTCATAAGTACCAAAATCCCAAGTGTTTTCACCAGTTACAGAAGGAGGTATTATTGTTGGAGCCATGCCTACCGTTTTAGAACCTGCACCCAAGTTAGCTTGAGTACAGCCTGGAACATCAGGAGTTGGCTTATAAGGTTCTGTTGATAGGTTGCTCATAAACCATTTTTGACCCGAATCGTCACGGGCCATTAAACAATAAATAGACTGGTCATCACTATAGGTATAGCGAAAATCAGCCATGTCAGGGTTGCTTACCAATTGTGTAGGCATATCTGTAGGATATGCACCTTCATTCTGGTATCGAGCATCTTCTACCACAAGGCTAGCTTGGTAAAGGTTTGATTTAGTTTGATTAACTGAAGCATCAGCGAGAGCATTATTTAAGGCAGGAGCAGCTATAGAGAAGCCAATAACCATGATTGCAGTTGCAATTGATACTTCTAGGAGGCTAAATCCATTGTCTTTTTGAGAAAATCTCTTCAATAATTTCTTCATAATATGCTCACTAATAATATTATCGGCATTTTTCAAACTTTTCTTCAAAAATAGAATAAGTCCGCTTGCTATCTATCTAACGGGACAAGTTAGGATATACTTAAGAAAATACTAGTAAAATGTAATATTTTTAAATTAAATTAATTAGCAAACGCTAAGATTAAACCACCGACAGCTAAAGGTACACCAACAGCGACAATTAATAATGGAATGAAGCGCTTGAAGCTAAATCCGTTGTCTTTCATTTTTCTCCTAAAATATAAATTACTTAAAACTTTATCGGCAAATTATTGAACAGAATTAAAAACAGAGTATTCTTTATATACTCTTGGAAAGTCACTAATGATTGAATCTAAACTATAACTATATTCTTTATCTGCTTTAGAAACAAGCCTGTCCAATTGTAGCAGACCAGAGTAAATACCAGCGTTTGTAAGCGATGAAGCCGTACCTAAAGACAATTCTGACTCAAAAGCAAAAAGCCAAGACTTAGCTTGAGCTACAAAATTAGTTAAATCTTTTTCCATAAAAACACTATCGGAAGAAAATATTTTATTTTGTTTAAACCTATTTGATTTTATGTTCCGATAGTGTATACTAATACATGGAGCGGTGGCAGAGTCTGGCTGATTGCAACTCGCAGAAATTTTGCGGGTAACACTCCTTAGTGTCGAGGGTTCAAATCCCTCCCTCTCCGCCAAAACTTTAAAGAAAGAAAAGGAATGCAAAGCACACTAGTACTGAATGCAAGCTATGAGCCTCTCGGCATCGTAAGCTCCAGCCGTGCGATAAACCTTATCTTATCAGAAAAAGCTATGAGCGTAGACGACAGTCAAACCGTTTGGCACTATTCAAACGGTGAAGTTACCGTTCCTTACGTTATACGCATGAACTACTTCATTAAAAAAAACTACAATAGCAAAGAAGTTCCTTTCACACGTAAAGGTGTTCTAGTTCGTGATAATTATCGTTGTGCTTACTGTGGAAAGCGTAACACTGACGAAATGACTATCGACCATATTATTCCACGTTCTAAAGGGGGCAAGCATTCATGGGATAACTGTGTCACTAGTTGCCTAAAATGTAATGCCCACAAGAAGGACAGTCCGCTTCATGAAAGTGGTTTAAAATTAAGAATTAAACCTATAGCTCCAAGTCTTTATTCTGCATTCCTTCTACGGGTTATAAACCAGCCTGTAGCATTCGAATCATGGAGCAATTACATTTTTATGTATTCTCCAGATTTAAAAGAAGATTTCAAGACAAACGAGAGCATCAACCACCACATTGCTCATCTTCTAAATTAGTTTCTTTTTGAATCTAAAATATCTTGAATTGTTTTAGCAATCTTGCCACCCTGCATGCTAACTATAGCTTTAGCATTATCTATATCAGGACTGCCATTAGACCATATGCCATTTCTAACAGAAGCATTACCGTCTAAAGATAAGCTCATTATAGTGACTTCAGAAGCCATATGGTTAGACATCACAGATTTTCTTACGTTAGGGTAAGGGTCTTTTGAAAGTAAATCAAGAGTGGCACTATTAGAATTAACATTAGACGCTACTAAAGAGCGGACTATTTCACTGCTGTCCAAAGATAGCGTCTCTAAAACATTGGAGCTTGCTTTATAATTTCCAGCGGCAGCTTTTCTTATTTCAAATTCTTGAGCACGAGAAGCAGCTTCAATAAGTTTGGCGGGAGCTGAAGGATTATACGCCAACAAGCTACGAACATATATGCTAGCGTCACCATATTTTCTAAAGAACTTTTTAGGCAAACGGTAGTCTTTCAAAGCAACACTGCTAACAATATCATCTTCGTCTAAAGCTAGCTGAGAAATAATTTTAGGACTAGTTGTCATGTTTTGAGCTACAGCTGCACGGACTTCTGGGTCATTATGGTTAGCGTAAACAGCTAATTCTTTACGACTGTCACTAAACCTTGCAACATTTAAAGCCTGCTCTACAGTTTCTTCTTCAAGGAACAACAAAGGATTCTGGGCAATGAGTTGAGATAAAGAAAGACCAGTGTTAACACGTATACGCTTGCTATGTTTTTTACATGTCAAAGGGTCATGACATAACTCTGTAACTAACACGCCTTTTTTGTTAACATACTGAATGATTTGTTGTTTATTGTTTTTAGACATTTATTCCTCTGTGGTCTATCTGTATCTAACAGAGGAAAGTTTAAATTTAAGAATCTAGACTTAAAACAGCTTGACGAACGATTTCAATATTATCTTTACCAAGAGTTTCTAAAATATCAGTAGAAACGTTGGGATTAAAAACTAAACCTACACGAACAAGGTGGTGGCCATCATAAGCGAAATTATTAAATAAATCTGTAGGCGTGCTAGCATTGTTAGCTACATTAGCTCTAACTTTGTAATTTTCGTGCACAGCGAGCTCTCTAAGTCTAGACTCGCTAGTTTCAGGGTTTAAAGCTTCAAGCTCTTCAACTGTTAAGCTCTCCAGATATTCTCTGTAAGCTAATTCTTGTTTTTCATCCATTTCTTCCATGATTTCCTTTTATATAAAAACTTATACAAATTATACCATACTTTAACAAAACCTGTTGCATTCATTAATGTTAGATATAAAATATGGAAAATAAACAAACTACAGTCAAATTTATCAACGCTAAAGGTCAATGGGTTACAGAAAACTGCCATGACATCAAAACATGCCGTGAGCATAAAGAGAGACTTGCCTTCACAAAACAACTTTTGAAGAAGAAAAATGGTATAATAGATTTACCTGAAGAACATATCACTCAGGACGCAATGAGCATATTTAATGATAAGGCAAGAATGACTAGAGAAGAGTTTCTAGAGCAAGTTAATGTTTTAGAGAAAGCAGCTGAAGCATACTATGCAGGCACAGACCAGCATATCACTGACGCTGAATATGACTTAATGCTAGACAACGTGGAAGAAGCGGCTAAAAATAACGGTTGGACTGAAGCGGAAAATCTTACAGACAAAGTAGCGGCAGGTTATTCTGCAGGCAGTGAAGTAACTCACGTTAAACCTATGCTTTCAATGGCTAAAGTGAAAAACATTCATGAGCTTGAAACATTTGCAAATAAGATAGGTGACTACAAAATTGAACCTAAACTTGATGGTCTTGCAATCGGTTTAACATACCGTGAAGGCAAACTAGTTGGAGCTGCAACTCGTGGAGACGGAATCAAAGGCGAAAGTGTCCTACCACAGATTATGCGTAACACTGTAAAAAACCTGCCATACGAAATAAGCGAATTAGGTTTAGTTACAGTACGTGGTGAACTATTCATGACTCACAGCGACTTTGAACAGGCGAACGTTGAACGTACTAAACGCACTGGTCAGCCTTTCGCTAACAGTCGTAACGCTACAGCAGGCATTATCCGAAACCAGAAAACAGAAGAAGCATATGCTGTATTATCATTTGCTGCATATGACGTTGTAGGTATGGGTAAAGAATCATACGGGGAAGACCTTGAACATTTAGATTCTATGGGATTCCAGACAGCTGCAAGTCTCCTCCCTGAAGCTGAAGGTTCTCTTGCTGAACGTGTAGCAAGTTTCGGTTTACAACGTTCAGAACTAGACTACCCAGTAGATGGCATCGTTATTAAAGCAACAAGTCTTAAAGTTCGTGAAGAGCTAGGAGAAGGAGCTAAATCCCCAAACTGGTCTATGGCTTACAAGTTTGAAGATGAAAAGAAAACAACGATGCTCTTAAGTATCGACCGTTTCGTTGGACGTACAGGAGCTATATCATACGTAGCGAACTTTGAACCTGTAGAGCTTGAAGGTACAGTTGTTGCTAAAGCTACATTAAACAACGCTTCATATATTGCTAGCAACAATATCCGTATCGGCGGTGAAGTCATCCTGCAAAAGGCAAACCAAATCATTCCGCAGATTGTTAGTGGTTATAATAATGCTTCTGCTCCAGTTTATGTTGCACCTAAAACATGCCCAAACTGTAATCAAGATTTAGACACAACAAGCAGTATCGTTTGGCGTTGTATTAACCCTGAATGTTCAACATTGCAAGCATTAAAATTCTTCACAGGGAGAGACTTCATGGATATTGAAGGCTTAAGCGAAGCTACTCTTACTCGCCTGCTTGAATCAGGTAAAGTTAATGACCCTGCAGACTTATATTCGTTAACTGTTGATGAGCTTGCAACCCTTAAAGTTGAATCGAGCAAGAACAGTGACGCTGAATACCGCCTGTTAGGTGAGAAGACAGCTGTTAAACTTTATAATGAGATTCAGAAGAGCAAACAGCAAGATTTCAACCGTATAGTGTCATCCTTAAATATCCGCCATCTTGGACGTCGTTTAGGCAAACGTATAGCAGTATCATTCCCTACTATGGATTCATTGCAGAGTGCTAGTGTTAATGATTTAATGAATGTCGAAGGTATAGCCAAAGACAAAGCAGAAGCTATACACAGCGGTTTAAAGGCTCGTAAACCTCTTATCGATAAACTAGCATCAGCTGGGGTAAACATGGGGTCAGATAAGGCTACAGAGCCTGCCAAGACTGTTTCTAAAGCAGGTTTAGAATGGATTCAAGGCAAAACGTTTGTTCTTACAGGTGCAGGTTCTATGAGCCGCAATGAACTAAGTGAAATACTTGAAAGCATGGGCGGGAAAGCACAATCCAGCGTATCATCTAAAACAGACTATGTTATTGCAGGTACAGATGCTGGAAGCAAACTAACTAAAGCAGAATCTTTAGGTGTAGCTGTTAAAAATATTGAAGAAGTTATAGCTTTAGTAAAATAACTCTGTTAGTCTAGATACACTTGAATATACCCTGAACCTTCACATTCTTCACAGTCAGGTTTAATATTTTCATCATTAGCACCAGAATTACATACTGGGCATTCACCTCTATATTCAGTGGAAACATACATAGTCATAGGTTCGCCCTCCCAAGGATTCTTACAAACCCACCAGCCATGATTATCCCAGCATCCACAAACACTGTTGTATTCCTGACAGCCGTTAGTCAACTGTTCATTCTCGCAAGTACCATGGTTAGTCCAAACATATTTTGGGTCGTGCTCTTTAAGCTTCTCATATGCTTCATGAGTGTACTCTATAAAATCTTTAGGTTCATAATTCTCTTCCCAGCTTTTATACTCTGCTTGAGCTTCTTCTAACCCTGACATTAACCCTCCAATGCTACTTATATTATTTATTATATCATGTTTAACAGATAAAAAGTAAAATAAGCAAATAACATGTTATACTTAACTCATGCAAAAACCTTATATCGAGTTTGACACAGAGATAGACTCATACTACATATATGTTACAGATGAGCCTATCTACAAAACTAAAGGCATATCTCAATACATTAACCTCGATATTGATGAAGAAGGCTTTATCGTAGGAATTGAAGCGCTCGATTTAGGTGTCAAACTTCCTTTTCAGAAATTCAGTCAAGAATATGCTATGAGCTTAGAGTTGCAAAACAAAATTAAAGAGCTTCTTAAAGCTATACACAAATATTAAATAACTGTTCTGACTTTATCGTTATTTGTTGACTCAAAATATTCTAAATCACTTGTCAAAAGCTTATCTTTGCTTTCAGCTGAAGCAAGTTCGCTTTTCGCTTTAAAGTTAAAAGGATTACGTGAAGCTTTTCTAAGCTTAGCAATCTCTTTATCGTTAACAATCTTTTCTACACGAGCGTTCACTAAACTAAATGAAGGTTTCTCGTCATTGTAAGAACCTTGTACCATAGCTTCTTTTTTAATCTCATTCTTGTGAGTCTTCAAAAGAGTCATAAGGTTATCATATTTAGTAGACAACTGATAACCATCACCTGTACGATTAACAGGTAAAGTACCTGTAGGGTTGTTTTCTAAACGAGCCACACTGTTAGCGGCGTCAACAATCTCTTCACCATATTTAGATAAACGTTGCGGGTCAGATTCAATCAACCATGCAGCATTATAAATCTTGTTAGCTTCTTCATTAAGAAAAGCATTACGAGCATCATCCATATTGTCTATACGACGCACACCGTCATACTTTTCTTTCATGCTATCAATGCTTACACTGTTTTCATTTTCTGTATGAATATCTTCAATAATGGTATACAACTGACCAGCTGAAGAAGCTTTAGACACTACAGGTTCAGCGTCTTTAAATCTAGGAGGAGTATTACGCACCTCATCAACTTCTGCTTCAGTAAGGAAACCTTCACGGATGAGTTCATTCTTATCCCAACGTCCTACACGTGACTCTTCACGAGTGGCAACATATGTTTCATAACCTTCAGTAGTAACGATATCAGAGTCAAAAGCGTGTTCTCCAGAAGATAAAGATTCGACAAAACCTTCGCTACCGCCAAAAGTTGCAGCCTTGCTAGCAACAGACTGGTGAATCTGGTGGCGGGGGCAAGGCCCTAAACCTTCCCACTCACAGTTCTCTAAAATACCGCTTTTAGTAATACCTTTTGTTCCAGCCATCAGTGTCTCTCTCCGTTAATAATGGTTACTAAATGTATCTAACAGTTAGTCTTCGTCACCAAACATAGCATTCCAACATTCAGGATGAATACCTGAAACTATAAGCTCACGGCTACCCTTATTAAGCTCTGGGAAAGCCTCCTGAATAAATTCGCCGTTCTTCCAAGCTTCCACACTTTCACGGTCTAACTTCATGACAGTAGTTTTACCACAGTGCATGCACGGTTTGGTTTCATACTCAACCTCATCTGCAAGGTAAGCCTCCAAAGTGATATCACTTACATCAGTGTCATCATCTTCAACAATATTTATATCAAAACTATTACCGTTATTTTTAAATATTCTATAAGCTGGTAAACTCCCATGGAAACCTTGTTCAAGTTCACCTTTACTGTTTTTAAAAATAGAATATACAGCTGTACCGTCATTACGCACAGCAATCACTTTACCTAACCCTTTAGGAGTGCTAACCTTCTGGCCAACTTTCCAACCGTCGCTACTCATTATTAAAACCCTCCCACAAATCATTCTTACCGTTCTGTTGCTCATCATGGATAGCCCATGCTTCAGCGATAGCTTTCTTAATGCGTTTACCGTAAAGCATTTTACTTAAACCACCTATCTTACCGCTGCCAACACCAGCACCATAACTGTCATACTGCTTCCAATACAAGTTACCATCAGTGTCTAGAATAGTTACAGAGCCTTCCTCTTCTTCCAACCTAATAGTGAAAGGAGGCTTGCTTCTGTCTTCCAATGTTGCTTTCACCTGTTTAGGTGCTTTAGTAGTCATGTGTTTATGTTCAGGGCAGTTCTTCCAGTTAGGACGTTCACAAACAACAGTTTGACCGTTCTCAGAAAACAATATTACGCTCATTATAAAGGCTCCACCTTACTCACAATTTCACCAGTTGTGAAATAATTCCAAAATTCTTTCTCATTATCAGGTGCAGTACCTTCAATGTATGCAGCATGCTCGACAAGCCATTCTTTAGCTTTAGCAGTAAGGCTAGGCAATACTGTATCGCTTATAATTTTGCCTTTATTGTCAAACATAATCTTTTCATCATCCGTCAGATACTCATCAAATGTTTCACGTAAAGGTTCAGCTTTATCTAAATCTTCAAAAGCAATCAACCCGCCAACAATACTGTCGCTAAAAAACAGTTTACCTTCAGCATCTTTAACAACAGTGTAGCTAACTTCAGCTTGACCATACTTTGCATAGTTAGAAAGCTGACCATTATAAGCATCATCACCAACGAACTCTGAGTCAGAAAACAGTATAACAACATTCTGGTTATAGTATTCATCCTCAGGAGAATCAACCAAATAAACTTTACGGTTACCAAGCTCAGGAAAACTAACTTCCAAAGCAGGGTTACCTGCAACATGGGTTCTACCTACAGTCATATTTTTTAAACTTTTAACTGTAGCAACAGTATCTTTAGGCAAAATAGTTGCATCAAACGAAACGTTAGAGCCTTGACTACGCATGTCAGCAAACTGTTTCTTAGTGAAATGGTTAGGCTCTAAACATGTACCTTCAGCTTTAGGACAGTTAGTGACTGTTTCACCTTTATAGTTTTTATAAGGCTTGTTAGACATTTTTCCTCTTTATGTTTGCTTAGCTTATATCTAACAAAACCAATTCAACGTAACAACATATTTTGCTCATAGACCAAATTGTTATTCCATATTTTACTAAACAAAGCATTATCAACTTTAACATGAGATGGAACACTGTTAGCCACATAAGAATTCATAAGTCTTAAACAGTTATATACAGCATAAGTAGAATATGTACTGTCAGGATGCGTCTCAAGCAACCCTGCCCTGTTTAGAGCTTGTTCACCTACCACAGTCCATTTTAAATCATGCAACCTGTTAGCGTTATAACGGTTAGACGGAAGTGCAACTGCAGTTGCAAAAACTTTACCGTCAACCTTATTCGCAATGCAATATTCAAACCCTACATTGCGTATCTGAAAACCATTCTCTTTAACAATAGTAGTTTTTACAAGCCAATTATCGCTGTTAATCATATGAACATTATAAAAATCGTTAAACTCTTCAACATAAGTTTTTAAAGTAAGACCTGAAATCCCACGGTAATCAAACAGCCTGTCAATAAAATATTCACTCAGACCGTCATACTTTAAAGCTTCCTCACAGTAATCATCCAAATTGTGCTTAGACTTCAACAAGTTTAAAACAGTTATGCTATTAAAAATTTCATCAAATGGTTTCAGCAAACCATTGTCATCTAAAACAAGTTTAGGAATACTTTCACTATACTGCATGTTGTTCAACCAGATAAAGATACTGAAAGGTTTCAAAAAATCAACAAATTTTTCAGGGATAACAGTTTTCATATAGTTTACAAAGTTTAAAAAAATTTTTTCCACATCAGTATCAGTGTATGTAAAAACGCTATCTGATATTTTTTCTATAATACCTAATTTGATGAGTAAAGGTGCGTACGGGATGTACCATTCGTTTTCATTTGTTAACAATGCTACAGGTGATGTTCCTGAACCTTCATGGTAGACACCTTTAAGGTCACGGTTAAAAGCATGTTGCATGTAAACATACATGTAAAACTCGTCATAAGAGTAAACAATATTCCCGTCATCTATAGGGTAAGAATTCCATCCTAACTCACTCAGTGCTGTAGACACTGAAGGCATCTGTCTAAAACTCATTCTCCAACCTAACAAGCATGAAAGCTTAATCGTAAATATAATCGGTCATTTATGGTATACTTGAATTTATGAGCTTACAAGACTGGGCAGGTTATGACAGCCTGCATGACATAAACCATGACGAGCAGGAACCTTATGTTCTGCCTATAATTCTTCGTTTAGAAAAAGATGAGAATTTAAAACCTTCACATGAAGAAGCCCAGATAGCTACCGCTCATGCTATTGTAAAGTTTTTTGACAGTGATGAGATAATTGAAAATGGCGAATGGCGTCCAGAGGTTGACAAATGGCTTAACGGTCGCATCCGTAAAGTAGCAAGGCGTGCTAGGGGAGCAGAATGGGGAGCTGTAAAACAGTTACCACATGTGTTTGCTACCTATGGTAAAGCTGAAGTTATTATACTTCCTCCTCATCCTAACTTTGCTCCTCCAGCTGAAATTAAAAAACTTCAAATTAGTGGAATGGATTTAGAGCGTAAGTCGTCAGAATATTTGGAAAGTTTAAAAAATGTTCTAGTTTTTAGCGAAAACCCTGACATTAGTTTTACTACTGGTAAATCTTTAGCTCAAGTTGGTCATGCTGTACAGCTTGCCATTTTTAATAGCTCTGAAGAAGACATGTCATCATGGGTAACCGCTGGAATGAAAATAGCGATAGCTCCCTGGGATAGCTTTGATGGTGTTGAAATACATGATGCTGGTTTTACAGAGATTTTAGCTGGTAGCCTTACCGCTAAAGGTCTTCTCTCTGGAAGGTAAAATCGTAACAATTTTAAATAATGAGCATTAACTAAATAATATATTAAAGAATTCTGCTTCAGGTGTTGATACCGATATTATATGTAATTATTTGTTAGTTATATATCAAATCAACCATTAGGATTATAATGTTCAGAAAAGCTTTACCTTTACTTGCCTGTGCAACTCTTATTTTAGGGCTTGGCTCCCCAGCTTTCGCTTTAACAACTCCATCTCCAGTGCCTTCTGTAAGTGATGTAACTGTTAATGCTGTGCCTAACGCTCCTATTGGTTTATACACTCCATCTACCGCTATTGGGTCTATGTCTTTAAGTTGGATTAACCCTTCCAGCAACAGTGCAGCTGGTGTTACTGATTATATCGTTCAATATAAGAAAACAACAGATGCATCATGGTCTACTTTTGCTGATGGTGTTTCCACTACAACTAAAGCCACAGTTACAGGTTTAGCAGCAAGCACGCAATATAACTTTCGTGTTGCAGCTGTTAACTCTTCAGGCACAAGTGCTTATACTCCCAGCATTACTGTTTTAAGCCACGCTTCAGGAATTCCTAACACTCCTACAAATGTTATTGGCACGGCGCCTACACCTACAAGCATTTATTTAACTTGGACTGCCCCGACTTCTATGAATGGCGGCACACTTAATGATTATGTTGTTTTATATAAACTAAACACTGCAACAACATGGTCAACATGGGATGATGGGGTTAGCACTAAAACTAGCACTACAGTTACAGGTTTAACCGCTGGGGCTCGTTACCAGTTTAAAGTAGCAAGCAAATCAAATAACGGAACTAGCGGTTACACTACATTAATTACTGTAGGAACTGTAGTTACCTATACTCCTGGTAGTATTGCTACAGTAGTTGGAGCTGGAGACTCCATAAGTCGTGGCTTTGACGTTAATGTAACTTGTGCTTTGAAAGACTGCCCACAATATAGCTGGAGTACAGGTGTGGGTGGAACTTCTGGAAATGTTAACAGTATGTTTAACCGTATTAAAATTTTAAACGGGGCTAATACAACGACTGCTTTAAACGTTGCTAAAACTGGCTCTAAAGTTTCAGACCTTGACCGTCAGCTGAAGCTTGTACCTACAGGTGCGAAAACCAATGTTAACATTATGGTGGGTGCTAACGATTTATGCACATCAACTACAGCTTCAATGACTACAACAGCTGCTTTTACTACAAGTTTTGACACTGCTTTGAGTAACTATATTGCACGTAACCCTGATGCTAAAATTTTTGTAAGCTCAATACCTAACATTAATGGGCTTTATAATACTTTCAAAACAAGCAGCCTAGCTCAACTTATCTGGAAACAGGCAGGGATATGTCCTACTGTTTTATCAAGCACTGCAGCTAACTCTGCTACACGAGCTGCTGTTGCTTCTCGTGAGGCAGAATTTAACAATGTTTTGAAAACTTTATGCACAGAAAAGTTTGTGTCCAACTGTCGCTGGGATAATTTAACAATGTACAATTACACTTACATGTCTACCGATGTTTCAACTGTTGACTATTTTCACCCTTCAGTTCTAGGTCAGACAAACATTTCTAATATAGCTTGGAAGGCAGGCTTCTGGGGAGTTTAGTTTTCTTAATTGAAATTAGATAAACTTCATGATATACTGTATTTATGGCAAATATTCGTGAACTTTATATTAGTGTAGACGTTGAAGCTGACGGTCCAACCCCTATGCCTTACTCTATGGTGTCTCTAGGAGCTGTTGTAGCAGGATATAAAGACGTTGACGGGTCATTGGTTCATATAGACATTAAAAATCCTCAGAATAGCTTCTATGCCGAGTTGAAGCCCATCAGTGAACTGTGGGCACCTGAATCTTTAGCTGTTAGTGGTCTAGAAAGAGACTACCTTGAGAAAAACGGTGAAGACCCTGCTGTAGCTATGACAAACTTTAGCGTTTGGGTTAACAACATGGTTCAAGATTATGATTGTAAAACTGCGGTTTTCTGCGCTTTTCCTTTAGGGTTTGACTGGATGTGGACATACTGGTATCTAGAAAACTTTAGTGAATTCGGCTCACCGTTCGGACACAGCCGAGGTTTAGATATTAAAACACTATACATGTCTAAAGCTGACACTACTTTAACCCGAAGTACTAAAAATAACATGCCTAAAAGTTTACGGAGCAACCTGCCTCACACTCATAATGCTTTGGATGACGCTAAAGAACAAGGTGACCTGCTTATGAATCTTCTTGAATGGGAAGGCGTAACCCGCTAACCAGGCTTAAGCAAGCGTCTGACGATAGTTTTATTGAGGTCAGGTGCAATGTTTAAAGGTTTAAAAAACTTTAGTGCACGTTCAGTGTATAATCGTTACGCTGTGCGTGTAACTGTTTTCTCAACCCTGTCTGCTCTTTTAGCATACAATATTGCTTTCCTTATGCAAGACTGGATTAGCCCTGTGATAGCTGGAGTCCTTTCTCTCACAGCTATCAAATCAACTTTTCATGACACTGTTAAAGAAAGCATTAAACAGATAGTTGGAACAACAGTAGGTTCAATTTTTGGTGTAGCTTTCATAACATGGTTCGGTTTCAACAGTTTAACTTTAACCATAATCATTATAATAGCTTTCATTATTGGCTGGGGTCTGCGTCTGCAGGCAGAAGGTGGTTTAGCTATCGCTGCCATGGTGATTCTAGTCAGCGGACCGTTACTTAACGATTTACAAAGTGTTGAACAACGAGTCGCTGGAGTTATTTTAGGTTCAATCTGTGCTTTAGGCGCTTCAATGCTAATTATACCGTCAAACCCACATAAGGTCGTATTACAGTCAAGTATTGTTTCAAGCCGTGAAACATATAAGCTTATGAAAACCATATCTAGAAAATTTATAGATGTAGCACCTATAAAACTTAAAGAAGCAAAACTATGGTTTGCAACTATGGAAGTAATTGTAAGCGACATTACTGATGACCGTGAAAAAATTCGTGTCATACTTACAGATGCTAAATGGAGTCCACTGTTAAGTAAAAAAGACGTAGAAGATGTACTATTTCAAGTCCGAATAGCCAAACGAAACGCTGAAGCTCTCAGAAGCATAACAGAGTCTATTGTTCACCATATGACTAACGGTATCATCCTGAGTGACAAAGTTAGTAAAGACATTGGTAAGCTTCTTTATGAAACAGCTGAAGCGATGAAAAAGCAGAATAATCTAGCTGCCACAGACCCTGCAGAGTATCTACCTAATGAAGATGTGACAGTCATGCGTGAGCGTCAAGCTAAAGTAGCGAACGAAATGAAAAAGATTGACGATACTGAAACGCTATTACTGTCAGGTACACTATTGCATGAGATTACTAAAATTCGTAACACGTTGACAGAATAATCTACTTTCTGTTACGAGTAGAATTACCCTTATTCAAAGCTCTATACGTAGGAGTTAACGAATGACAATTAGGACACAATACGATAAGATTGTCAGGGTGATTGTTCATACAATCACCATCAATATGTTCAATCTCTAAAGGAACATTTCCTGTAACAGGGTTAACTTTACCCCAACCACAATCAGGCATGCTACATTTAAAACCAGCCTGCTCAAGAAGATACTGACGGATAGGCCTACTGAGACCATGGTCTTTAACGGTAGCAGTATTCGAGTCTTTCAACCATGCATCAATTTTTTCTTGACGTTTCTTTATAGCCAAACACTTTGGTGAGCAGTAAATTACATGCTTAGTTGATGGCATAAACGTGTTAAAACAATTTGCGCATTCTTTTTCTACAAGTTTATTATAAGAACCATAACGCTTAAAAGTAACATGTTTGTGAGAGCATTCCCTGCTACAATATTTATTTGACCGTCTGGCTACATCTTTACCGCATTCTGGACATGGTGCATATGGCACATTGCTCCAACGGTTAACTCCAGCATTATTATTTTTAGCAGAGCATGAACTGTCACAGTACTGTTTTCTGTTATCTTTGGTTTCAAAGCTATTTTTGCAGTATTTACAGTCTTTAGTAATCATATACTAATTATAGCACATATTTGTGGATAATATGTGACTCGAAGTTGCCGAATGGCATTAATTGCGGAAGCGGTAGGATTTGAACCCACGGTAGTTTTTTAGTCTACGTCCGATTTCAAGTCGGGTGCCTTAAGCCGCTCAGCCACGCTTCCTTTTAGATTATTGCTAATCTGTGGAGACTAGGAGGTTCGAACTCCTGACTTCCACCTTGCAAAGGTGGCACTCTACCAGCTGAGTTAAGTCCCCGTTACTTCATTATAACAAATTTGTTATCGGCTTGTCAAACGGTTTTCCGCATTTTATGAAAAGTTTTTTAAAACTTTTATACCCAGTGGAACTGACCGCTTAAGAAGTTGTATATGTGCACTAGGATAAAAGCTGTGAACACTATGTATAGCACAAATAATCCTAATCGAGCTGCAGGTATGCGTACGGAAAGTTTAAGCGAAATGAAAGCTATAAGCATGAGCGGGATAGTGTATGGTACTAGTTCACTCTGAAAAGGGTATGCAATAACTGGAAAAGATAGTCCTTTAACGTTCAGTATTGCTGAGGCTAAACTGTAAACTTGTAACCCAGATGCTAGAAGAGCTAACAGGCCTACTATTGATAGTATTACTGCAGGCTTAAAAGAAACTTTATTTACATTTTTAGATTTAGGAGCTGTGTTTGGTTTAGTTTTTTTGTCTTTGTCTATAGACGGGTTTGCTTCTGTTTTTGCTTGTTCTTCTTGGGTACCTACAGGCTCTGGTACGTCAAATTCTGCAAAGTTGCTCATCATATCCTCTTTCTTAACTAATTTGCTTGTAGATAGTAGACGCCTTCATCTTCGCAAACAGTGCAATACCATTCAACTTGACGTGGTTGGTCTTCATCATTTTTTGTTTCTAAGTGTTCACTGACTAAGCAGTTTGGGCATACGAACTTTTCCATTAGTAATCCTTTCAAGGTTTACTATCGGTATAAATTTTAGCTTATAGCGTCTACAAGTTCTTTAACTGTGCGTACACTATCTTTTGCACCTTTTTCTTTAGGTGAAAGGATGCTGGTATATCCTAGGCGTTCTGCTTCTGCTACACGTTTCTTGTGGTCTCTAGCTGGACGTAGCTCGCCTGTAAGGCTCATTTCTGCAATAACGATTGTTCCTTCTGGTATGGTAACTCCTTTATAGCTGCTAATAATTGCTGCGGCTACTGCTGCATCAATGCTTGCATCTTTAGCGTTGATGCCTCCTGTTGTTGAAACATATACGTCTTTGTTGTTTAGACGGATGTTGCCATATTTTTCTAGGATGGCTTGAATCATGATTACACGTGCGTTGTCTAAACCATGGCTGATTTTGCGAGGGTTTGGAAGTGGACTGGGTGTTACGAGTGCTGTGATTTCTATAGGTAATGCTCTTAGTCCTTCTACAAGGATGCTGTTAGCATAACCGTTGACACCTTCATCGTGTTCTTCTGTGAGGAAGCCTGTAGGGTCGCTAACTTCTTCTAAACCGTCACTAGTATGCTGGAAGCATCCTATCTCGTCTGTAGCCCCGTAGCGGTTCTTTACGCCCCTCAGGAGACGCAATGGACTGTCTTTGCTCACTTCGAAATATAAAACTACATCCACTAAGTGTTCTACTACTCGTGGACCTGCAATGTTACCGTCTTTAGTGATATGTCCAATAATGATTGTTGGTATGTTTAGCTGTTTAGCTGTAGAGTTTATCTCGTTAGCGACTTCACTAACCTGTGCAGGACTTCCTACTCTTCCTTCGCTTTCTGGGGAGAGTAAAGTCTGCACTGAGTCTATCACTATGAATTCAGGCTTAAGGGTCTCTATCTGGCGTACAACGTTTGCTAGGTTAACTTCTGACAGTATGTACATGTTATCATTTTCAGCACCAATTCGTTTGGTGCGTCCAGCAACTTGCGATGCAGATTCCTCACCTGAAACATAAAGTACTTTCTTGCCTGATTTAGCTATTGCTCCACCAACCATTCCTGCGAGTGTTGATTTTCCTGAGCCTGGACTTCCTGCTAGAAGAATTGTTGAACCTTTAACTAGACCGCCTTTAGAAGTTTCTGTGATTCCGCCGAGGACACGGTTCAGTTCACCGATGCCTGTATCGATGCGTTCGAACTCTGCATCTGTGATGTCTGATACTCGCTGGGGTTCATTGTTTGTGCTTTTCTTGATGGCACGGCTGTCTGCTTTACCAGCTGGAGGAGCATTAAAGTCTTCCTCTAGAGTATTCCATGCTTTACAGGATGCACATTGTCCATCCCATTTAGCGTAGGTTGCACCGCATGATGTACATTTGTAACGTGTTTTTACTGAAGCCATATTTTAATTATATCACTAAAAGTTGTTTTTGCTATGCTTCTATCATACCGTTTGGAAACATTTCTTTAATTAAAGCATATGCTTGTTCCCAATTGTAGACACGTGGTCCTTCAAGGTGTTTATTATATGGTGCGTCAAAAATTATTACTTTACGGCCAAGAGCCTGGTAGCCTTCAATGTTGTATGGACTGTCATCAACCAGAATGTCGACAAACACGTCAGTCTTCTCATGAACAAACATTAAATCACGGTAAGGAATATTATGCTTGTCTAACCATTTTCCTGTAGCATTAACTACTTGATAGTTTTGACCGTGTTTAACGAAACGACTTGTCATTACACGCAGGTGGAAGTCTTCATCATTAAGTTTCCATAGTTTTTCACTTGCTTGTGGGAAAACAGCCATCTCTTCATAAATTCCGTTAGCTACAGCTTCTGAATGCAAGTTTTTAAAGTCAGAAAAAACATACTGCCAGTTAGTAAAATTATAATCTGAAGGTTCAGGGAAATAATTCCATTTTTCATCTTCAGGAACGTCAAACTTGACGGCCATGTATTCACGTAGGCATTCAATATATCCACCGACGGTACCGTCAATGTCTATACCTAGAACTACTTTGCGTTGTTTTTTATCCATGATTTATATACTATCGGAATCCTTATGCAAAATAAACAAAAGTGTAATATTTTGAAAATGAATTATAACTAATTATAGCACATATAGCAAAAGACTCCCATATTTCAGGGAGTCAATGCTGTATGTTTAAATTAGGCGGCTTTGGCTTGCTGACGTTCAAGTTGGCGTTTCTTTTTAGCTAGCTCTTTTTCAAACTCTTGAACTTTAGCTACAATATTTTCAATCTCTCCTGGCTCTGGAGTAATTTGGTATTCTTGATACTCTGACTGGTTTGTTAAGCAGGCTACAGTAGCTTTGTTGAATCCCAAAATATGAGCGTACCAGAGACATTGTTCTCTATAATATTGTGGCACTTGGCCGTTCCAAGGTCGTGATACTGCTTTGATTTCTAGGATACTGTCTGGAGCTCCGCCTTGTCCTGTTGAGTCATAGATTCCGTCAACATTTGCACCATGCGTAGGAAAGTCCTTATGACGCCATGATGCTTTACTGTGGTACACGTTGTATACTGGGTTTCCTTCAGCATTTCCTGGAGCGTGACGTTTAGCGAATTCACGCTGGATAATTGGCTCATATGTATCACCTAAGCCTGTAGCCATTGTTTTGGAGAAGCTTGCCGAACAGGAAGAAACCTTTGTGCAAAATCCAAAAGTAGATTCACAATGGCAAAAAGTAAATGTACCCCACAATTGGGATCAGTATTACGGATTCCGAAGAACCAAACACGGAAATTTACACGGTACCGCTTGGTACCACAAAACTTT
>ERZ1034363.45-NODE-45-length-78653-cov-3.244718_pt1 | contig 78653 bp, 81 predicted proteins | sample MGYA00520616_ERZ1034363 | MGnify/ENA primary metagenome ERZ1034363 (study PRJEB33736, sample SAMEA104284506) | Azolla filiculoides | biome: Urban; feature: Water surface; material: Ditch water | place: Netherlands | collected 2015-10-28 | depth 0-0.1 m ...
TAAAACCTGCCGCTGCTTCGGCGCAGCCTTCAATTAAACCAAGAGCAAGTGGTGCTGCCCCGATCACTCCCGTTAAAAGAATTGGAAGTAATGGATAAAGAAGTTCGCTTGCAGCATCTTGTGTCAGAGAAACTAAAGTTAAAAGAATTAGGTTTCTACTGAGCCATTTTTTCATTTGGGTAGGTGTTGCAAAGCCCAGTGATACATGGCGATTGCACCTGCTGCTGATGCATTCATGGAACGTGTAGATCCATACTGATTGATCTCGTACAAAACTTCACAAACAGCAATTCCTTCGTCTGACATTCCAGCACCTTCTTGGCCGAACAACAGAACGCAGCTTTCAGGTAGAACAGCAGGTTCCAACTGCTTAGAGCCAGGAACATTATCAATTCCAATGATTGGAAGATTCTGCTCTTTGCAGTAATCAGCAAAGTCCTGAATTGTTGGATGATGCATCACCGTTAAGTATCTATCGGTCACCATTGCACCGCGCTTGTTCCAGTCGCGCTTGCCAACAATATGGACACCTGAAACATTGAAGGCATTTGCAGTACGAACAATTGATCCAATATTTAAATCATGTTGCCAATTTTCAATCGCAATCTGCAGTTTGTGGCGTTTTGTATTTAAATCTTTAACGATCGCTTCAACTGTCCAATATCGGTAGTGATCTAAAACATTTCGACGATCGCCATTCAGTAATAGTTCAGGATCGTATTGATCCCCTTCTGGCCATGGTTTTTCATGAGGCCCAACACCTACGACAGGGAAAAATTCACCTGGGCCAATACTGGCGGGGGTAGTTGGAGAAGACATGTAGGCACTCTAAACTGAACTCATGTCAGCTATCAACACAGTCGCGTATGTAATCCATTTACTTTCAGTCATAGGCATTTTGGGTTTGCTTTTGCATCAGTGGAATAAGAATCCACGCAAACTAAACCCTGGAGTTCTACATGCTGGTCTTACCGCATTGCTTGCTGGTGTCGTAATGGTTGGTCTGCATAACAACCTCGAGCCAGATGAACCGCTAAATCACACAAAGGTTGGAATTAAGTTTCTGATCCTGATTGTGATTTTAGCTCTGGGATACAAAAATGTTAAAAAGCCAGTCCTTTCCAAAAATGTCTGGTTAACAATGGTGCTTTTGACTATTACAAATATCGTTATCGCATCAGCCTGGCACTAAACCAATTTAATGCGTCGCTTTTATTCTGTACTTTCAATTCTGCTTGCAACAATTCTTTCAATTCTGCCTGCCCAGGCGGTTTTAGGTCCTGAATCAATACCTGCAGCCTTTGATGAATTACTAAAGAACCAAACTCTTTCCAATCCAGCCATGATCGTTATAGATGGCACAACAGGACAAGTCATATACGAAAAGAATGTTTACTCTCAACGTAAACCAGCTTCAGTTATGAAAATACTTGCTGGTGCAGCAACTTTGGAGTACTTGGATCCACAAGCAACTTTCAATACAACAGTTACTGTGAATGCAGAGAGCAAGCAAGTGATTATCCGTGGCTCACTTGATCCTTGGATTAGCTTGGACCACACAACTGCACGCAAGATGGGTAGAGCATCCCTTCCTTACATGGGATTTAGCACACTTAGTGCGGTTAAAGAGTTCAATGGTGGTTCGCTGAAGAACTACTCAGTTATTTACAGCAATCTTTACTCTCAAGATGTTGCGAACCTAAAGGCATTTTGGGCAAAGCGTGGATTCAAACCAATGATGAAATCAGTTTCAGATGATGAAGCCTTTATGGCACTCGGCGAACAAATCGCTTCTGAAAACTCTCCAACCGTGGCTTCGATATTGGATTGGACCTTGCTCTGGAGCGATAATTTGCTAGCCGAGCGCTTAGCTCGCCTTTCTGCAAAAGCAGCCGGTTACAGCATGGATGTTAAAGGCGTAGACAAAGTTTTCAGAACAATTCTTGCTCACTTCGAAATTGATTCATCGAAGCTAGTTGTCGCAGATGCGAGCGGACTTTCAAAGCAAAACAAAATAACCGCCAAAATGATGGGCGAACTCCTTTTTAAAATTCGTAAAGAAGAGAAATTTTCACTGATCTATGCCGGTCTTCCAGTAGGCGGAGTTTCTGGGACCTTGCGTAACCGCTTTATCACCACAGCACCATCTGCTGTTGGCTTGGTGCGCGCTAAGACCGGAACATTAAATGGAACTGCAACCCTTGCTGGTTATGTGCAATCAACCGATCGCGAGTATGTATTTGTGACACTTGCTGATGAAATCGCTAAAGGAAATTCTGCCCTTAACAAAGCACGCGCAGCGATAGATCGTGTTCTTGGTCGAATTGCCGCGCCAAATATTCCTACTGAGATTTCACCTGCGCCTTAATTAGAAAAGATCTTAATCTGACCTTTGTAACAAGCGACCCAGGTGTTACCTGTTGGTGCATCGTAGGTAATACCAATTGGCTCATTACAAACATTGATATTTTGGACAACCTTCATGTCACTGGTGCGAACTTTGGACATGGTGTCGCTTTTGAAATTAACAACGTACATAAATGCGCCATCTGCTGAGATTGCCAAACTTCGCGCAGCTTCACCGGTTCTTACCGATTTTCCCGCGGTGTTATTTACTAAATCCCAAGATGCAACACGACCAGATAAATTCATAGTCACATACATCTTTGTGTTGTCTGGCGATAAAACAATTGCACGTGGATTACTACCGATAGGAATGTACTTAACGGAAAAATCTTCGAGGTTAATTACGTGAATTCTATTTCCGCCCATTTCGGCAACGTAAGCAAACTTTGAATCATTGCTGACAGCGATACCTCGCGGATATCTGCCGATTTTGATTGTTTTAACTACCTTTTGCTTGTCTACAGATATGACCGAGACTGTGTATGAGCACCAATTTGCAGCTAATACGTACTTATTGTCTGGGGTAACTTCAACAACTTTTGGTACAGAACCAACTGGATACACAGCATCTATTTCATAATTACTTCGATTGATGCGATAGATAAAACTCTTGTCATAACCTGAAGCTGGAGAACAGGTGTCATGCCCCTCTTTGTTATAGCCAGGGCCATACATGGCGTAATTGGATACATACAAGTACTTACCATCAGGAGAAAAGGTGCCTTCTACCGGCGCACCTTTATAGATGGATGAAGATTTTGAGAATCCAAAATTCTTAAGTGAAACAGAATCTGGCACAGTGGTAATTAGCTCAAAGCTCTTCGCATCGTAAACAGTGATGCTGTGTCGGTACATCATGTTGTGAGCACTGATAACACCATCACCTGATGAGCGAACGGATTTCGGCGAGATCGAACCATTAATGGTTTTGATCAACTTCATAGAGGAAACAACTTCGCCCTGTGCCGGAGTTGCAATGACACAGAGCGAAATTACTGAAATTAGAGTTAGGAAACGATTTCGCATTCCCTAAGAGTACTGGTTAGTCGTCATCACCTTCGAAATCATCATCGTCATCATCTTCATCATCTTCATCATGATGGCCTCGCTTGCGATGTTCACCCTCATCATCATCGTCATCATCTCCGCCTCCTGTTGGAAGCTTGGCGATACTTGGATTAGCAATTGCGCCATTGGTTGGTGAAGCACTGGCGATCGAACGGGGAGTCGTTGTGGTTACAACGTTTTGAACGCTTGCAGTAGTTACCGCTGGTGCAACAGCTTGATTAGTTGCAACTGATGTTGTTTCAGTCGCGCCAGCTGGAACCTCTTCCTGAGTTTGAGCAACAACTGCGCCAAAACCGAGAATCAGAGCGGAGGCAAGGACTGCGGCAACCGGAAGTGAACGACGCACCTTTGCAGGTTGGGTCGGTCCATCACTATCTGCGATCTCAAACCACTCGGGCTTGTTGTTCTCAGTCATGCCGTCACCTTTTCTCTAAGTTCCTTCGTTGAGAGCAAGGTAACTATTATCCCTGAGAGAGAACTGAGATGCATGCTTCAAAAGGCTGAGTAATCTTGGCGGGTGAGCGGTGCCATGCGGGGATATCTAGACCTTATGAAGTTAAGGGTCGTTGAGTTACTTCTCGTTTCAACATTACCGGCGATGGTCTTAGCGGCTAAAGGCCTGCCAAACTTTGGATTAACAGCAGCAACAATTTTCGCTGGAACTTTGGCAGCTGGAAGTGCAAATGCATTTAACATGGTTATTGAAAGTGATTTAGATAAGTTGATGGCGCGAACATCCAAGCGTCCAATTGTTACCGGATTGATCTCGAAAAAGAATGCAACAATTTTTGCAACGTTAATTGGATTTTTGTCACTTCTACTTTTTTGGATTTACACAACTCCGCTTGCTACATGGTTAGCACTTATAGCAATAGTTTTTTATGTTGTTGTTTACACAATGGCTCTTAAACAACGCACCTCGCAAAATATTGTTTGGGGTGGCGCAGCAGGTTGCATGCCGGTACTTATTGGTTGGGCAGCGGTAACCAACTCACTTTCGGCGACAGCATGGGCTTTCTTCTTTGTGATCTTCTTCTGGACACCTCCGCACTTCTGGGCGCTAGCCATTAAGTACAAAGATGATTACGCGGCAGCAGGAACTCCAATGCTTCCGGTAGTTGCAACTAAAAATCGTGTGCTTGGCGAGATGTGGTTCCACACCGTCATGATGATTATTTCTTCAATCTGGTTAATCGCCGCCGCAGCTCTACCGATGTGGTCCATGGTTGTAACAATTGCATTGGGACTTGTCTTTGCGCGCCAGTTATTGGCACTCAAAGAAGGCTCACCAGATTACGGAAAGGTTGCCGGAAAGATCTTCCAGTGGTCTATTACTTACTTAAGTCTGTTATCTGTTGTTTTAGTTATCGCACAACTACTTAGTTAAGGCTTGCTCAATATCTTTAATTAGATCGCTTGAGTGCTCTAATCCGACAGACAATCTCAAAACTGAAGGCGTAATTCCCATCTCTGCCTGAACATCTGCGGCTAAGCGACGGTGGGTAGTAGATGCAGGATGTGTAATGAGCGACTTACTGTCACCGAGATTATTTGAAATATCAATCACGCGCAGCTTGTTCATGAAGGCAAAAACATCTGCTTGAGAGCCCTTAAATTCAATGCCAATCGTGGTTCCGCCACCATTGCTCATTTGCTTCATCGCAAGCTCATGACCTGGGTGAGATTTCAATCCTGGGTAGCGAACTGATTTAACCGCAGGTTGTTTTTCTAAGAATTCTGCAACCGCTTGTGCATTTGCAACCATTGCATCAACGCGCATGTGCATAGTTTCTAAAGACTTAACGAGCACCCAAGCATTGAACGGACTTAAGGCTGGTCCTGTGTGACGAACAAATGGAAGTAGTTTTTCAACGATGTAATCAGAAGATCCAAGAACCGCGCCAGCTAGAACACGCCCTTGTCCATCGATGTGCTTTGTTGCTGAATACATAACAACGTCAGCACCTAGTTGCAATGGCTTCTGCAAAACAGGCGAAGCCATAACGTTGTCAACAATTACAGTTGCTCCAACTTTGTGCGCAAGATCGCTAACCATTTTGATATCAACAATTTCCATCAATGGATTGCTTGGGGTCTCAATGAAGACCGCTTTAGTTGGCTTACTTAATGCCTTTGCCCAATCAGCTGGATCATTTCCCTTAACTAATTCGAAGGTCACGCCCCACTTTGGTAGAAACTCGGTAATGACAACATGGCAAGAAGAAAACATCGCAGCAGATGCAACGACGTGATCACCTTGTTCTACTAGACAGGCAAGTGATGCAAACATTGCAGACATTCCAGAACCTGTAGCAACACACATATCAGCACCCTCTATCGCAGCAAGACGCTTTTCAAACATTGCGATCGTTGGGTTGTGGAAACGGCTATATAAGAAGTGATCTGTTTCTTCAGCAAATGAGTCAAAAGCTTCTTCTGCGGATGTGTATGTGAAACCGCTATTGAGGTACAAAGCTTCTGATGTTTCGCCAAAACCAGAGCGAGCAAGGCCGGTGCGCACCGAATGTGTCTGTGGATGCAATTCCCAGTCAGGTCCCAGTGAATCCTGACGAGGTTGAGACCACCAAGGTCGTTTGCTCATGCACTAATTGTTGCAGAGTAAGGGCTATGCAAAACACTGCAATTTCAGTCTCAGATCTGTCTAAAAAATATGATGATCGCTTAGCGGTCTCACATATCAACTTCGAAGTGCCTCAGGGCATCGTGTGTGGCTTTGTTGGACCGAATGGTTCAGGCAAGACCACAACAATGCGAATGTTGCTTGGCTTAATTACTCCAACAACTGGTCAGGGTCACATTTTGGGCGAGCCAATAGAGCACCCCGAGAAGTACTTAAGTCGCGTAGGAGCGATGATTGAGGGACCAGCTTTCTATCCAGCACTTTCTGGATATGAAAACTTAATGGTGTTAGCAAAGCTTGGCGGATTTCCAATTGAGCGCGTACAAGAGTTGCTCAATAAAGTTGGATTAGGCGATCGCGGTAAATCAAAGTTTAAGACGTATTCACTTGGAATGAAGCAGCGCCTTGGAATTGCAGCTGCATTATTGCCAAACCCAAAGCTATTGATGCTTGATGAACCAACAAATGGTTTAGATCCTGAAGGCATTCAAGAGGTTCGCGCGCTTCTGCGCGATTTAGCAAATGAAGGAACCACAGTTTTTGTTTCTTCACACTTACTTTCTGAACTTGAAATTATCAGCGATTACATCGTTATGTTGCGTAAGGGTGAAATTGTTTTTGCTGGGCCAATCGGTGAGTTAATGGCGCAACAACAGCCAACAATCATTGCTAAGTCATTAGAACATGCAGATCTTGCAAAGATTGTTGCGATTGCAGAAGCTGCGGGACATCACGCCGTGATTCGCAATGATTCAGTTCATATCTTGGCTGAAATGGATTGGGCTCCAGTTCTCAATAAAGCGGCTTTTGATGCAGGAATTACTTTGGCACAACTTGCGCCGCAGCTACCAAACCTTGAAGAGACCTTCTTTGAAATGACGGGGGACAAGTAATGTTAAATGTCGTTAAAGCCGAGATTCGTAAATTACGTCGTCCAACTTTGTTTTTCGGAACAATTGGATCGGCTTTGTTCTTCACAGGATTAATTACCTCTTTTATCTATCTCATGATTGATTCACCTCAGGGCAATGGAGATAGAGGTCGATCTATCGGGCGCGAAGTACTGGGCCTTGCCAGCGGTTCAGTAAATGGATTTTCTTCAGTTGGTGGTTTTTTAGGAATCATTGCTCTGTGTGTATTTGCCGCACAAACGGCGCAGGAGTACACATACGGAACATTGCGAAATTTGTTAATTAGACAACCTGGGCGCATGAAGATCCTTATTGGCAAGTTAATCGCAATGAAGTTATTTGCGGTCGTAATGATCGTAATTGCAGCAGTAGTCAGTATTGCGATTTCATACATTTTGGCACCGGGGGCAAAGGTAAATACAGATCTTTGGTTCACATCAGAAGGCCTTCATGCCATTTTTACAACTTTCATCAATGTCACCATTTCTGTGGTCGCCTTTGGAATTGTCGGAATGGTTCTGGGTCTTTTACTACGTTCTCCGATAAGCGCAATTTCATTTGGTGTTTTGTGGTTATTGATCGTTGAAAACTTATTGATTGCTGTGAAGAACTCATGGCAAAGCTGGCTACCAGGGGCGCAACTTTCAGCGATCTCTTCTGGTGGATTGGCTGATCTGACCTACAAACATGCTCTTACTGTTGGTGGAATTTATGTAGCAGTAGGGGCAGCGATTGCCTCAGTGCTATTTGTTCGCCGTGATGTAGCTAATTAAGGACACTCACACCTAAAAACAAGAATTTCTAAGGTTGGGCATTTATTCTTTAGCCCTTCCCTCCGAAAGGTTTTGTGTGAAAAAGTTTAGGGCGATCTCGCTTGCTGTAATTCTGGGGCTGTCGATTTCGTCAGTTCCTGCTGTTGCAGTCCCTAAACCAACCTTGGCGGAGATTGAAGCGGCTAAGAAAATTGAAGCTGCAAAGAAAAAAGCTGCAGATGCTCAAGCAAAGAAGCTCGCTGCAGCAAACCAAAGTCTTCGCGCCTTAACTGCAAAGGCAAATGCAGCGACAGCGCTTTATAGAAAAGCACAAGCTGAGTTGGCGGTTGCAACAGCACTTGCAAATGCAGCGGCCAAGCACGCAGCTGAAACCGCTGCCGCTGTGGCAGAAGCACACAAGACTATTGGTCGTCTTGCTGCAAATGCTTACATCATGGGCGGAAGCATGAGCGACATTCAGCCATTACTTAGTGCTGATGGTCCACAAGATTTAATTGATCAACTTTCGACATTAAGTACTTTAGGTGCACAGAACTCGGTAGCACTTGCGCGATTTAAAGAGGCAGAAGCTGCTGCTAAGAAAGCTAAAGCTGCAGCAGATGCTGCGAAGTTAGTGCAGCAAGCCGCTACAGATAAAGTTGCAGCAGCCAAGAAGATTGCAGATGATGCAAAAGCTGCGCAAGCTAAAGAGGTTGCAAAGCTTCAAGCTGTTCAAGATAAGTTAATGAAGGATTTGTTAAGCGCCCGCAAGGTTCGCACAACGCTAGAACAACAACGTCAGCTTGCGCTGCTTGAAGAGAGCCAAGCAAATACCGCAACACAAACATCTGGACAAAAGAATGTTTGGCCGGATAAAGGATTTAAGGGTCGTTCGACAATTAGAACAACGCAAGCACAGCGTGACAAAGCTGTTGCATTCGCAAAAGCTCAAGTGCTTGCACGCAAGCCATACATTTGGGGAACTCAAGGTCCAAGCTCATTCGACTGTTCAGGGCTTGTTTACGCCTCTTATAAGGCTGCCGGCTTGGGATGGCCTAACTGGGATCGCCTGAACTCAGCCCTTTACTCTGGCTACACAATGCATGTTTCGCTTAATAATTTAGTTCCAGGTGATCTTTTGTTCTATTCATACAAGGGCACAATTTCTACGATCCACCACATCACGATTTATGCAGGAAACGGCATGATGTGGGAAGCAAATTCAAAGGGCCGCGGCCTGCTGTACTCAAATATCTACAGCATTAAGGGCTTGATGCCATTTGGTGGACGCGTCTAAATTCGCACTACTCTTGTCCTATGACAACGGCGGTTCCAGCAGTACGTAGTGCGGTGCGCCATTGGTTGGAAAAGTATGAAGCAGGGGACAAAGTTTTAGTCGCTGTTTCAGGCGGTGCAGATTCTTTAGCGCTTGCATATGCATTAGCGGTAGAAGCAAAAAAGCTAGCTATCACCGTCATCGGCGTAACCATCGACCATCAACTTCAAAGCGAATCAGGGATTCAAGCACAGAAGGTTGTTACTCAACTTAAGAGTTTTGATATTGATTGTGTTGTAATGAAAGTAACCGTTGATATCAAAGAAGGTTTAGAAGCATCAGCGCGTAAAGTTAGATATCAAGCAATTGAAGAAATTGCGCAAGAGAAAAATGCAGTTGCAGTATTTTTGGGTCACACAAAAGATGATCAAGCAGAAACAGTTTTACTTGGTTTGGCGCGCGGGTCTGGCACCCGTTCGCTATCTGGAATGGCGCACCACAACGGAATATATGTCCGTCCGCTTCTTGATATCACTCGAACTCAAAGCGAAGAGTTTTGCAATGAAGTTGGTTTAGCGTTTTGGTCTGATCCCCATAATCAAGATCAACAATTTGCACGCGTTCGGGTTCGTACTGAAGCTTTACCAACATTAGAAAAAACAATTGGTCCCGGAATTTCAGATGCTCTTGCCCGTAGTGCTCATCTTTTGCGTGACGATGCTGATGCACTCGATCACTGGGCAAAGCGAGAAGAGATCCACTTAGATCTGGCAGATTTAGAGTGCGCCCACCTAGAGACTCTTCCGCGGGCGATCCGTACCCGAGTCCTTCGTTCAGCGATCTATGCCGCCGGTGCCCCTTCAGGATCGGTCTCAGCCGAGCATGTAAGCGCAGTTGAGGCTCTAATTACCGCCTGGAGCGGCCAGGGTGCGCTCAATCTCCCTGGCGGTGTGAAGGTTGAGCGAATTTCGGGCAGACTTTCGCTCTCACCGCACCGACCATAGGGAGAACCGTGGATTTAGAAGCAGTCAAGGGCGATATCGAACGCGTAATCGTGACCGAAGAGCAGTTGCAAGCACGTATCAAAGAGCTAGCAGCACAGGTCGATAAGGATTACGAAGGTAAAGACCTTCTTCTTGTTGGAGTATTGAAGGGCGCAGTTATGGCTGTCGCAGATCTTTCACGTGCACTTCAGCGCCACATTGATATGGATTGGATGGCGGTTTCTTCATACGGTTCAGGAACAAAGTCCAGCGGAGTTGTTCGCATTCTCAAAGATTTAGATCGTGACATCACAGGACGCAATGTTTTGATCGTAGAAGACATCGTTGACTCAGGTTTAACGCTGTCATGGTTACGTGCAAATCTTGAATCACGTGGAGTTGGTTCAGTTGAAATTCTTTCGATCTTGCGTAAGCCAGAGGCTGCAAAGGTAGAAGTAGATGTTAAGTATGTCGGTTTCGATATTCCTAAGGATTTCGTAATTGGATACGGCCTTGATTTTGATGAAAAGTATCGCAACCTTCCATTTATCGGTGTGCTTGCTAAGCACATGTACGAATAATTAATAGAGAGACGCATCCCCACATATGTCGCAAGTACAAAAGCCAAAGAAGCCGGTAAAGAAGAGTTTCTCTAGCAAGGGTGCTCCAAAGAAGCCTGTCACCAAGAGTGGCAAGATTTTCCGCGGACCACTGTTCTGGATCGTTGCCGCAATCTTTGCCGTAACTGTTTTCGGACAAATCTCTGCTGCGGGAAACCGTTACACACAGATCGAAACTTCTCAAGCAATTGATGCGATTACAAAGTCTCAGGTTCTATCTGCAGAGCTAGTAGATAAAGAACAGAAGATCCGCCTAATACTCACCTCTGGCAACACAATTAAGGGTGCAACTAAGGTTGAATCTTTCTATGTTGCACGTCAGGAACCAACACTTGTCGATGCATTAACCGCTAATCCACCTGCAAAGGGTTGGAATGTAAAGGTTCCTTCACAATCGCTTTTAGTTTCATTCCTATTTTCAATCTTGCCATTCTTGCTTATTGGTTTCTTATTCTTCTGGATGATGAGCCAAGCTCAAGGCGGAAACAAGGTCTTCCAATTTGGAAAGTCACGTGCGAAGCTTCAAGATAATGATGTTCCAAAGACAACCTTTAAGGATGTTGCTGGAGCGGATGAAGCATTAGCCGAACTAGATGAGATTAAGGATTTTCTTGCTAAGCCTGAAAAGTACGCGCCATTGGGTGCAAAGATTCCTAAGGGCGTTTTGTTGTTCGGCCCTCCAGGAACAGGTAAGACTCTTCTAGCTCGCGCAGTTGCTGGCGAAGCAGGAGTTCCTTTCTATTCAATTTCTGGTTCTGACTTTGTTGAAATGTTTGTTGGTGTTGGTGCAGCGCGTGTGCGCGATTTGTTTAACCAAGCTAAAGCAAATGCACCTGCAATTGTTTTCATCGATGAAATCGATGCTGTTGGTCGTCAACGTGGTGCAGGTATGGGTGGAGGCCACGATGAACGTGAGCAAACACTTAACCAGTTGCTCGTTGAGATGGATGGCTTTGAAGAAAACTCAAAGGTTATTTTGATCGCGGCAACTAACCGCCCAGATGTTTTGGACCCAGCGCTCTTGCGTCCAGGTCGTTTTGATCGCCAGATCGCAGTTGATCGCCCAGATCTCAAGGGCCGCGAAGCGATTCTGCAGGTTCATGCAAAGGGCAAGCCACTCAGCGATGAGGTAAAGCTAGTTGATTACGCACGTCGTACGCCTGGATTTACTGGTGCAGATCTTGCAAATGTTCTCAATGAAGCAGCACTTCTATCTGCTCGTGAAAACAAAGCAGTTATTGGAAACCCAGAATTAGATGAAGCGATCGATCGCGTTATGGCAGGCCCACAACGTAAATCTCGTTTGATGAATGATGATGAACGTCGCGTAACTGCGTATCACGAAGCAGGTCACGCACTAGTTGCACATGCACTTCCACATACAGATCCAGTACACAAGGTGACCATCATGCCTCGCGGTCGTGCACTTGGTTACACCATGGTTTTGCCTGATGAAGATAAGTACTCAACTACTCGTAATCAATTACTAGATCAGTTGGCGTACTCACTTGGTGGACGTGCTGCAGAAGAGTTAATCTTCCACGACCCTTCAACTGGTGCATCAAATGATATTGAAAAGGCAACTGCACTTGCTAAGGCAATGGTTACTCAATACGGAATGACTGAAGCAATTGGTGCGATCAAACTTGGTGGCGGAACATCTGAACCATTTATGGGTCGCGACTACGGACACCAACGTGATTACAGTGAAAACATTGCAGCGGTTGTTGACCGCGAAGTTCGCACACTAATTGAAAACGCACATCAAGAGGCATTTGATATTTTGGTTGCTAACCGAAAGATTCTTGATGAGATGGTGATTCAACTTCTTGAAAAGGAAACTCTTAATAAAGAAGAGATCGCTGAAATCTTCAAGAAGGTAAAAATGGTTACAAAGCGTCCAGCGTGGACAGGTTCTGCCACTCGCATTCCATCTGAACAACCACCAGTGGATGTTCCGGAGCGCGCAGTTGTTGAAGCACCAGCTGAGCCAAAGAAGCCAACTCGTCGTAAGAAGGCTGCCAGTGACGGTAAATAAGGTCACTGTCACTGATGGTCGCGCTTCTGGTCCGTATGACCAGGAACGTGCGGAAAAGGCTGTCCGTGAGCTGCTTTTAGCCCTAGGCGAGGATCCAGATCGCGAAGGTCTAAAGGAGACTCCTGCACGTGTAGCTCGTGCGATGAAGGAAAACTTTGAAGGATTGTGGCAATCACCAGAAGATGTTTTAACAACAACATTTGATATTGGTCATGAAGAGTTAGTGATTGTTCGTGACATCGAAGTCTTTTCTCATTGCGAACATCACCTAACACCATTCCATGGCGTTGCTCATATCGGTTACATCCCTCGTGGAAAAATCACTGGGCTTTCAAAGCTTGCTCGTTTAGTGGATATGTACTCGAAGCGTCCGCAAGTTCAGGAGCGTTTAACAACTCAGATCGCCGATGCGATGGTTGAAATCTTGGATCCACTTGGCGTAATTGTGATTATTGATTGCGAGCATTTATGCATGTCTATGCGTGGGGTGAAAAAATCTCATGCGCGTACGACAACTTCTGCTGTGCGTGGAGCGCTTACAAATCCTGCTACACGCGCAGAAGCAATTTCATTAATCACTAAGGGCTAATCACATGTTGGTGATGGGCATTTTGAATGTGACACCTGATTCATTTGCCGATGGTGGCAAGCACAATGATTTTGAAGCAGCGGTTTCCCGAGGTTTAGAAATGATCGCAGAAGGCGTAGACATCATCGATATTGGTGGCGAATCAACACGACCAGGTGCAGATCGCGTCTCTGAAGATGAAGAGATCGCTAGAACTATTCCGGTAATTAAAGAGTTAGCAAAGCATGGTGTGAAAATAAGCATCGATACGATGCGTGCGAGTACCGCAAAAGCGGCAATTGAAGCAGGTGCATCAATCATTAATGATGTCAGCGGGGGATTAGCCGATCCATTGATGCTGCAAACAGCTGCAGCTTTAAATGTTCCGTACATTGCAATGCATTGGCGGGGCCAATCAAAAGATATGAATTCAAAGGCTATTTATGGGGATGTTGTCAGCGATGTGATCTCTGAACTTCAGGAGCGTATTGATGCCGCCTTGGATGCAGGCATTTCTGCTGACAATTTAATTATTGATCCGGGCTTGGGTTTTGCTAAGGATGCTGATCACAACTGGGCGATCATTGATGCGATCGATCAATTTGTTGCCATGGGGTTTCCAGTATTAGTCGGAGCCTCACGCAAGAGATTTTTAGGTGGAGATTCACCTGATGAGCGCGAGCAGGCAACAATTGATTTAACTAAGCGACTTGGCAATACCGGCGTGTGGGCGGTTAGAGTTCATAGTGTGAAGCCACACAAGGAGGTGCTGTCTGCATGAGCGATCAGATTGTTTTAACAGGCATCCACGGCTTCGGGTATCACGGTTTATTTGAACATGAACGTAAAGATGGCCAAGACTTTTTTGTAGATCTAACGCTGTCCGTAGATCTATCTGCAGCGGCACAGTCGGATTCGATTGAAGACACCGTTAACTATGCCGAGATTACAGATTTAGTTGTTGAAGAGATTACAAGCAACCCAGTGAATCTGATCGAAAAGTTAGCGGCTCGTATTGCAGAACGCGTTCTAAATCAGCACATCAAAGTTGAATCAGTGGTTGTAACTGTTCATAAGCCACAAGCACCAGTTGCGGCACAATTAAAAGATATTGCAGTTGTAGTAAATCGATCACGATGAAAGCCGTTATTGCATTAGGTGCCAACATTGGTGACCCAAAGGAAAACCTAGATTTAGCTGTTGCTCTATTGCGTGAAGCTACGGATGTGCAAGCAATTTCAGGTTATTACTCAACAGCACCTGTTGGTGGTCCAGAACAACCAGATTATTTAAATGCTGTATGCATTATCGAAAGCGAACTTCCCGCGATGGATCTACTGTCTTTGTTGCACGGTATTGAAAAGAGCTTAGGCCGCGAGCGAATTGAACATTGGGGACCTCGCACAATTGATTTAGATCTCATTCAATACGGTGGATTACTGAGCAAAGCTGATGAATTACAACTTCCGCACCCCCGTGCACATGAACGACGCTTTGTTCTTGAACCATGGTTTGAAATTGAGCCTGATGCAATCCTGCTTACACATGGACCGGTAAAAGAACTTTTGGAGCAATTGCCCGCTTAGCGGTAAACTTTTCACATCTCGCCCGGTACCCCGAAAGGACTGGAGCCACTGAAATGACTGTATTAGTGCCAACTATGGGCGCCTTGCATAAAGGCCACCAAGCGTTGATTAAGCGTGCACGCACATTAGATAAAGATGTAATTGTCAGCATTTTTGTAAATCCACTGCAGTTTGAAAACAAAGAAGATTTAGAAAAATACCCACGCACACCTCAACGCGATATTGAAATCGCAACTATTGCCGGCGCAAATGAGGTTTGGTTTCCTGAATATGAAGATCTTTACCCCGAAGGATTTAAAACCCTTAGCGCAGGTGCACTTGGCAATAAATTTGAAGGAGCATCACGTCCTGGACACTTTGATGGCGTTGTAACCGTCGTGGATCGATTGTTTGCGATTGCAAAGCCTGACAAAGCGATCTTTGGCGAAAAGGATTTTCAGCAGTTAACAATTATTAAGGCCATGAAGAGCAAGGTAGAAATTGTTTCAGTTCCTACAGTGCGCGAATTTGATGGGCTAGCAATGTCTTCGCGCAATGTTCGTCTCAGTGAATCAGGCAGAAACACGGCACTAGTTATTCACCGTGCCTTAGCAGCGGCAAAGCTTGCTCCATCAGTAGAAATCGCTCAAGAGATTCTGAAAACAACTTTGGCGACTGAGCCTGGATTTGATGTGGATTACGCAACGATCATTGATGAAAAAGATTTCTCGGCTGCAAATGATTCAACTGAAAATCGCAGAGCGATTATTGCGGGCTGGGTCGAAGGTGTTCGTTTGATAGATAACATGCCAATGGTGGGGAGATAGCGATGTTATTAACAGTTGACGTCGGAAACACAAACACAGTACTTGGAATCTTTGATGACAAGGAAATGGTTAGGTCGTGGCGGGTAAAGACTGATCCACGTAGCACCGCTGATGAGTTGTGGTTGCAGTACCGCGCATTGGTTGAGGATTACAACCTCACAGGACTTTCTGTTTGCTCTACGGTTCCAGCAACACTTCGCGAACTTCGCAGCATGATCGCTGATTATTTTTCAGATGTTCGTGTAACTATTGTTGAACCAGGCATCAAAACTGGTGTTCCACTTTTAGTTGATAATCCAAAGGAGATCGGTGCAGACCGCATTGTTAACACTTTGGCTGCACACACCTTGTTTGGCGGTCCAGCTATCGTTGTTGATTTCGGAACATCCACAAATTTAGATGTTGTTTCGCCGAAGGGTGAGTTCCTTGGTGGTGCGCTTGCTCCTGGTATTGAAATCTCAGTCGACGCACTTGCTGCTCGTGCGGCTCAGCTTCGTAAGGTTGAATTGATTAAGCCAAAGAATGTAATCGGAAAGAACACAGTCGAGGCGCTTCAATCAGGAACCATTTACGGATTTGCGGGCCAGGTTGATGGCTTAGTTGATCGAATCACCGCCGAGCTTTTAGATTCATATTCTGAAAAGCCAACTGTGATTGCAACAGGCGGATTAGCACCGTTGATAATCGGAGTTTCAGAAACTATCGACCATCATGAGCCTGATTTGACGCTTATCGGCCTCCGCCTGATTCACGAACGAAATGCCTAACTCGGTAGACTTCGCGACCTATGAGCACAGATAACCAGCCTATTGAAGAGGATCTGCCTGAGCAGCTCCGTATTCGACGTGAAAAGCGCGCCTCTTTACTAGAGCGCAACGTTGAGCCTTACCCAGTTTCTGTGCCACGCACAAAGTCTTTAGCTGAAATTCGTGAAAAGTATGTTGGTCTTGAGATCGATGTTGCGACTGGTGACATCGAATCATTAACAGGTCGCATCATCTTTAAGCGCGATACTGGAAAACTTTGCTTTGCAACACTTCGCGAAGGTGATGGCACCGAACTTCAAGCGATGTTGTCACTAGACAAGGTTGGACAGGAAGCACTTGATTCTTGGAAAGCTGATATCGATCTAGGTGACATCGTTTCTGTTACCGGTGAAATTATTACTTCAAAGCGCGGCGAACTTTCAATCTTGGCTAACTCTTGGACATTGGCATCTAAGTCATTGCGTCCATTGCCAAATGATCACAAGCCGATGTCTGAAGAGACTCGCGTTCGCATGCGTTATGTAGATTTAATTGTTCGCCCCGAAGCTCGCAGCAATGCTCGTATGCGTCCTGCTGTTATGAAGTCTTTGCGCGACACATTTGATAAGGCAAACTTTGTTGAAGTTGAAACACCAATGTTGCAGGTTATGCATGGTGGTGCAGCTGCACGTCCATTCAAATCTTTCTCAAACGCTTACGACATGGATCTATTCCTACGTATCGCTCCAGAACTTTTCTTGAAGCGTTGCGTTGTTGGCGGTATTGAGCGCGTATTTGAGATCAACCGTAACTTCCGTAATGAAGGCGCTGACTCATCGCACTCACCAGAGTTTGCAATGATCGAAAGTTATATGGCGTACGGCGACTGGATGTCGATCGCTGACCTAACTCGTACCCTTGTTCAGAACGCTGCGATGGCGGTTACTGGCTCACATGTTGTTACCCACCATGATGGACGCCAAGCAGACCTTGGTGGCCAATGGAAGCAAATCTCCTTATATGACGCTATTTCTAACGGTGTTGGCGAAACAGTTACAGCGCTTACTCCATATGCAGATTTGAAGAAGATTGCTGACAAGTTGGGCATGAAGATTGATCCAAAGTGGATTACCGGAAAGCTTGCTGAAGAGATCTTTGAACATGTTGCTCGCCATGAATTAGTGGAACCAACATTTGTTATGGGATTCCCTGTTGATACCTCACCACTTGTTCGCGCACACCGCGATCTTCCTGGCGTTGTGGAAAAGTGGGACTTGTATGTTGATGGTTTCGAATTAGCAACCGGATACTCAGAGTTAATCGATCCTGTTGTTCAACGTGATCGTTTAGTTGAACAAGCAACACTTGGCGCAAAGGGCGACCTTGAAGCGATGCAGGTTGATGAAGATTTCTTGCGCGCAATGGAGTTTGCAATGCCACCAACTGGTGGAATGGGAATGGGCGTTGATCGTTTGCTCATGGCGCTAACTGGTCTTGGAATTCGCGAAACAATTTTGTTCCCACTTGTTAAGCCTGAAGTTGAATAATCGATGCAGATTCGTCCAGCTCGTACCAGCGACATCAAAGGCATTCGTCAATTAATTGATTCGTATGCACCACAAGGTCGCTTGCTTTCAAAAGAGACTGTAACTTTGTATGAAAGCGTTCAAGAGTTTACGGTTGCTGTTGAAGGCGATGAAGTTGTTGGCTGCGGCGCACTGCACGTTTTGTGGGAAGACCTTGCTGAAGTTCGTACTGTTGCAGTGTCAGAAAAACTTCGCGGACAAGGTGTTGGACACCAAATTCTTGACTCAATTGTCGAACGCGCAAAAACAATCGGCGTAAAGCGAATCTTTTGCTTAACCTTTGAAACCGAATTTTTTGGTCGACATGGTTTTGAAGTTATTGAAGGAACCCCGGTAGAGCCAGAGATCTACGCAGAGCTTTTGCGTTCATATGATGCTGGTGTGGCCGAGTTCTTGGATCTTGAATCGGTGAAGCCAAATACTCTGGGCAACACCCGTATGCTGAAAAAACTGCCCCCAGATTTAGCCCAATTTCGGGCATAACCCCGCCACATTTGGGGTTGTAAAAGGCAGAAGCATTCCGCCTCGCGAGCGTAGCCCCGCAGGTATTAGGCTTAACGAAAGATCGACCCAAAGGAGCACCGCCCATGTTTGAGCGCTTTACAGACCGAGCCCGCCGCGTTGTCGTGCTGGCCCAAGAAGAAGCACGCATGCTCAACCACAACTACATCGGCACCGAGCACATCCTGCTTGGACTCATCCACGAAGGTGAAGGCGTTGCAGCTAAGGCGCTTGAATCATTGGGTATCTCACTTGAAGGCGTACGCGCACAAGTTGAAGAGATTATCGGCCAAGGTCAACAAGCACCAAGTGGCCACATTCCATTTACTCCGCGTGCGAAGAAGGTTCTAGAACTTTCACTTCGCGAAGCGTTGCAGTTAGGTCATAACTACATTGGCACCGAGCACATTCTTCTTGGATTAATCCGCGAAGGTGAAGGCGTTGCTGCACAAGTTCTTGTAAAGCTGGGCGCAGATCTAAATCGCGTTCGTCAGCAAGTTATTCAACTTCTATCTGGTTACCAAGGAAAAGAAGCTGTACAAACTGGTGGACCAGCAGAAGGAACTCCTTCTACATCATTGGTACTTGATCAATTTGGTCGCAACCTGACACAAGCTGCACGCGAAGGAAAGCTTGATCCAGTTATCGGTCGCGAAAATGAAATTGAACGCGTGATGCAGGTTCTTTCACGTCGTACAAAGAACAACCCAGTTCTAATCGGTGAACCAGGCGTTGGTAAGACCGCTGTTGTTGAAGGTCTTGCACAAGCGATTTACAAGAACGATGTTCCAGAAACTTTGAAGGATAAGCAGCTGTACTCACTTGATCTAGGCGCGCTTGTTGCTGGTTCTCGTTACCGTGGAGATTTCGAAGAGCGCCTAAAGAAGGTGCTTAAGGAGATTAAAACTCGCGGCGACATCATTCTTTTCATCGATGAGATTCACACACTTGTTGGTGCAGGTGCTGCAGAAGGCGCAATTGATGCAGCAAGCATCTTGAAGCCAATGCTTGCACGCGGTGAGCTACAGACAATCGGTGCAACAACACTTGATGAGTACCGCAAGCATGTTGAAAAGGATGCTGCGCTAGAGCGCCGTTTCCAGCCAATTCAGGTTAAAGAGCCTTCTGTTGCGCACACAATTGAGATTTTGAAGGGTCTTCGCGATCGCTACGAAACACATCACCGTGTATCAATTACAGATGGTGCGCTAGCAGCTGCAGCAAACATGGCTGATCGCTACATCTCAGATCGTTTCTTGCCAGACAAGGCGATTGATTTAATTGATGAAGCAGGCTCACGTCTTCGCATTAAGCGAATGACAGCACCTGCTGAACTTCGCGAATTTGATGACAAGATCGCAAATGCTCGCAAGGAAAAAGAGTCTGCGATTGATGGTCAAGATTTTGAATTAGCTGCAACTCTTCGCGATAAGGAAAAGACTCTTATCGGCGAGAAGCAAGAGGCTGAAAAGAATTGGAAGGCAACTGATCTAGATAAGGTCACCGAAGTTGATGAAGAACTCATCGCCCAGGTGCTATCTGCATCAACTGGAATTCCAGTCTTCAAGTTAACTGAAGAGGAAACAGCTCGTCTGCTTCGCATGGAGGATGAACTTCACAACCGTGTCATCGGACAGGACCAAGCGATTAAGGCGTTGTCACAAGCAATTCGTCGTACACGTGCCGGTCTTAAGGATCCACGTCGTCCTGGCGGATCATTTATCTTCGCTGGTCCATCTGGTGTTGGTAAGACAGAACTTTCTCGCACACTTGCATCATTCTTGTTTGGTGATTCAGATGCGTTGATTCAACTTGATATGTCTGAATACTCAGAGCGTCACACCGCATCACGTTTGTTCGGTGCACCTCCAGGGTATGTCGGTTACGACGAGGGTGGACAGCTCACTGAAAAGGTTCGCCGTCGTCCATTCTCAGTTGTTCTCTTCGATGAAATCGAAAAGGCACACCCAGATATCTTCAACTCACTTCTACAGGTACTTGAAGATGGACGCCTTACAGATTCACAAGGTCGCACCGTTGACTTCAAGAACACCGTCATCATCATGACAACAAACCTCGGTACCCGTGACATCTCTAAGTCACTCGGGCTTGGCTTTGCGAACGCTGATGATGATCTAACTAATTACGAGCGTATGAAGGGCAAGGTAAGTGATGAACTTAAGTCACACTTCCGCCCTGAGTTCCTCAACCGTATCGATGACATCATCGTGTTCCACCAGCTTACAAAGCCACAGATCATTCAGATTGTTGATCTAATGCTTAAGAATCTTGATGATCGTTTGCAGGCAAAGGACATGGGTATTGAACTCACACCTGCTGCGAAGGATCTTCTTGCAGAGCGTGGTTACGATCCACTTCTTGGTGCACGTCCATTGCGTCGTGTAATTCAACGTGAGATCGAAGATGCATTGTCAGAGCGCATCTTGTTCGGTGAGCTAAAGGCTGGCGAGATCATCGTTGTAGATGTTGAAGGAGAAGGCGCAGAAGCTGTCTTTACTTTCAGAGGAGCACCTAAGGCATCACTGCCTGATACTCCTGAAGATCTTGCTGAAGCACCTACTGCTTAATTAACTTCCTAGTTTTTTAAGTGCGTCTCCGCTAACGCGATACACAGTCCACTCATCCATGGGCACTGCGCCTAAGGATTTGTAGAAGTCGATGCTTGGTTGGTTCCAATCGAGAACCCACCACTGCAATCTTTCGTAATCGCGCTCAACGCAAATCTTTCCGAGTTCTTTCAGGAAAGCTAAGCCGTATCCCTTGCCGCGATAAGCGGGATCTACGTAAAGATCTTCAAGATAAATTCCTGGCTTACCAACCCATGTTGAGTAATTAAGGAACCAGATAGAGATTCCAATTACCACGCCCTCATCTTCTGCAACATGGCAATATGCAACTGGGTTATCGCCAAAGATTGTCTCTTCGATTTGTTGGATCGTTGCCTTTGCCTCAAGTGGCGCCTTCTCGTACTCAGCTAAATCTTTAATCAACTGATGTATACGAGGCACGTCTTCTTGAGTGGCGTAACGAATCATTGCGGCAGTCTATAGCGATTGCGGGGGAGTCTTTGAATAAGTAGGTCATCAGCCAATGTTTTCATTGCTTTTTCGACCTGAGATTCATCGGGCCACAACTTCTTGATAGCTGATTCTGTAAGTGATTCATTCTCGCGAAGTGCTTGAACAATAGTTCCGCGACATTTGCGATCAGTGCCATGCCAATCTTGGGATTTACGAACTAAATCCGTCTTTGGATAACCATTCTTGCGCCACTGACATTGGCTAATAATTGGACATAGTTCACAGGTTGGATTCTTTGAGGTACAAACAAGTGCGCCAAGCTCCATAGTTGCAGCCGCCCAAACATGAGCATTCTTTGCTGGAAGGATTGCCAAACGGCGTGCTTTCTCTTGTGCGGTTGGTGCTGGCTTTGGATGTTCTTCTCCGTCAATAGCGCGCACCAATAATCTGCGGATGTTCACATCCATTACAAGAGAGCGTTGTTCAAATGCAAAAGCTGCAATCGCGGCTGCTGTGTACTCACCAATTCCAGGAAGCAGTTGCAGAGTCTCTTGATTTTCGGGAACCGTGTTATTGAAATCCTCAGCGATGATTTGTGCCGCTGCATGTAACCGGAGTGCACGACGTGGATATCCCAAACGTCCCCAAGCGGTAATTACTTGTGCAGGCGTTGCTGTTGCTAAATCTTTAGGCGTTGGCCAACGTTCCATCCACTCATTCCATTTAGGCAGGACTCGATTAACTGGAGTTTGTTGCAACATATATTCGCTGACCATGACACCCCAAGGTGATGTGTTGCGCCACGGTAAATCTCTTTTGTTCTTTTTAAACCAGGTAAGAATTGGTTTTTCTAACGAGCTCATTCGCCGGTGATTTTTACCCGTTTAAGTGCGGCATCAAGTCGTGAAACCTCAACGATCTCCATGCCATCGATCTTTGTATCTGAACCAGTTGGAACTAAAGCGCGCTTGAAACCAAGACGGTACGCCTCTTGAAGTCGGCGGTTAACACCGCTTACCTTGCGGATTTCTCCGGCTAGGCCCACTTCGCCGATCGCTACTAAATCTGAAGGCAGAGCAAGGCCCTTTGCAGCTGATGCCACAGCTAAAGCAAGGGCTAAATCAGCGGCGGGCTCGGTCATTTTCATGCCACCAACCGTTGCTGCATATACATCGCGACCGCCAACGCGGATATTTGCACGCAGTTCTAGAACGGCCAAGGTCATAGATGTGCGAGCAGAGTCCAAACCAGAGACAACGCGACGTGCATTTCCGTAATCATTTTCGCGACCTGCAGAAACAAGGGCTTGAATTTCTGCAAGAAGTGGACGACGACCTTCCAGAGTAACTGTTACGCATGTTCCAGGAACAGGTTCGGCGTGACGAGAGGTAAATAAACCGGTTGGATCGAGAACAGATTCAATTCCGGTATCACTTAAATCAAAACAGCCAACCTCATCAGATGCACCAAAGCGGTTCTTGATTGCGCGAATTAAACGAAGACGTGAGTGACGCTCGCCTTCAAACTGCAAAACAACATCAACGATGTGTTCTAGAAGTCGTGGACCTGCGATCGATCCATCCTTAGTTACATGTCCAACGAGGAGCAAGGTAATGTCGCGATCTTTACAGATACGAATTAATGCTCCAGCAACTTCACGAACCTGCGTGACGCCACCAGGTGCACCATCTGCGGCAGAGCTACCAATTGTTTGAACTGAGTCGATAATTAATAGTTGTGGCTTAACTGAGTCAATGTGTGCGATGACCGCGCCAAGATCTGTTTCAGATGCAAGGAAGAGTTGTGGATCAATCGCATTAATTCGTTCTGCGCGAAGTCGAACCTGAGATGCTGACTCTTCACCGCTGATGTACAGCGCAGGAATTCCTTTAGCTGCGGTTTGTGCAGCAACTGATAGTAGAAGTGTTGATTTACCAACACCTGGTTCGCCCGCAAGAAGAATTGCAGCACCCGGTACTAATCCGCCGCCAAGTACGCGATCTAATTCGGAAACACCCGTTGCGCGTGCATGTGCTGCAGATAAATCAACATCGCCAATAGGTGTTGCTTTAGCGGTGACATTTCCAGCTACTAATGAAAGTTTTTTCGGTGCTGCGATCTCTTCTACAACGCCCCATGCTTGGCATTCACCACAGCGGCCAACCCATTTTTGCGAGGTCCAGCCACACTCGGTGCAGCGGAACGGATCTTTTTCAACCTTGGCCATGAGGTAACCCTATGACAAGGGACTGACTATTTCTTCTGGGCAGCCAATGTCGCTGGATGCTGAATGATAAATAGCGGAAGGTTTCGGGCTGCAGCCTCTCGGATATGTTCCATACGCGCCTCGCACAGGCGAGCTAACTCGTTGTACGCGTCTTTACCCATCAAAAGTTCAAGTTCGTACTTATTAGAGATGTAAACAGGTTCGCTTCCAACGTGAGCATCGCTATTGCTTGTGCAATACCAATCAAAATCATCTCCGCCATCGCCCCATGCAAGACGTTCGTACTCGCCAATTACTGTGACTGAGTATTCGCGTTCGCCGTATTCGCGAGTTTCAAAGCTACGTCGCAATGGCAACTGCCAACAAACATCAGGCTTGGTATCTGCAAAGTGCTTTCCATCGCGTTGTGCAACGTGGTGAAGTACGCAACCAAAAGATCCAGTGAAACCTTCTGCTTCATAACCCTTGCGGTTTAAGAAGATGCAACCATCATCTACACGGCGCGTTTTGCGTTCGCCATCTTCATCTTTTTCGGAAATACGTAATGCGCCACCAGGCTTCTTAGGACGAGCCTCGTTGTAGTACTGCCACATATCTGGAGTCAGATAAGCAGCAGCCTTATTTGTGCGCTCTTCATCTGCTTCATCGGTGTACATCGCACCTTCAGTGCAACATCCTGAATTAGGTTGACTCTTGAAAACACCTTGGCAACCATCACCATAGATACAAGTCCAAAAAGAGGTAAGCCACGTTAGGTCGCACTTGAAGATTGTTTCATCGTCATTTGGGTCGAAAAATTCAACCCAATCACGCGCAAATCCTGGCTTTACTTCTGACATAGTCGCAGAGCCTACAGGCATAACAGGTAGGCTTGATACATGAATCAGCAATCAAAGGTTGCAGTTATTGGTGCAGGAGTAATGGGTGAAGCCCTTATCGCTGCATTGATTTCATATGGTGTTAAACCAGAGTTCATCACGATTTCCGAAAAGCGTGAAGAGCGTGCGGCTGAGTTAATCGCTAAGTATTCGATCAAGGCTGCTCCATTGGCAGCTAATGTTGAAAGTGCAGATGCATTGTTGTTAGTTGTTAAGCCTCAGGATATGGGGGCGGTGCTTGAAGAGATTAAGGCTTCAATCAATCCAGCAGCGGTTGTTATTACCTTTGCAGCTGGCAAAAGTATTTCCTTCATCAGCAATGGCTTAGGCACCGGCAATCCTGTTGTTCGCGTAATGCCAAATACACCGACATTGGTTGGTGCCGGAATGGCAGCTGCATCAATGGGTGAGGGCGTGACAGAGGCGCAAAAGAGTTTTGTACTTGGCTTCTTAGGTGCAACAGGCAAGGTCATTGAAGTTGCAGAAGATCTACAAGATGCAGTGACAGCCACAAGCGGATCAGGACCGGCTTACTTCTTTGCTTTTGTTGAAGCGATGGTTGCTGGTGCAAAGCAGCTTGGGCTTAATGATGCTGACGCAACAACTTTAACTGTGCAGACCATTGTTGGTGCCGCCAAGTTATTAGATGAATCTGGCAAGAGCGCAACAACTTTGCGTGAAAATGTGACTAGCCCAAATGGAACAACCGCAGCTGCGCTCGCTTCATTTGCATCAAATGATTTGAAATCTATGGTTGCTAAGGCAATGAAGGCGGCTAGCGATCGTTCGCAGGAATTAGCGTGAAACGCTTACTTTCATTAGTTGTACTTGCATCACTGTTAACCGCGCCAATTGCGCATTCTGCACCTAAGAAAATTGCTGTTAAGCCCATGCAATTGCTGACAACGCTGGGTACACCTGAAGAGGTAAGTGGAGCGGTAATTTCAGGAAAATCAATCATTGTTTATGGGACTAAGAGTTCTAAAGCGTATGCGCGTGCTATTGATACAACAGGCAAAGAGTTATGGAACCTATCTCTTGATCAATCTGTCGCTTCAATTGCAACATCTGCAGCGGTTGATTCAGCAGGAAACATTTGGATTGCAGGTGCGACGCCGTTGGCAATGGGATTAATCCCACCAACTCCAACAGCTACACCTTTGAATCCAGATAATGCGGCAATTCCAGCATCTGTTTTCGTTGGAGATTTACATGCGGTAACTATTTGGAAAGTGAGCGCAGCTGGAGCATTGTTGTTTACAAATACTTTGCCAACTAGCTATGTCTTGTTTCCAACATCAATTGCCGTTGATAAAACAGGCGCATCAATTGTTGGAATTATGGGTACCGAAAAAGGTAATGCAGGTTTTCTAGCAAATGCAGATACGGCCGGTGTTTTCTCTAAACTATTACAGATAGGTGCATCTTCAACTACATCAGATGCAATTGTTCGACATAGTGATGGCACCTTTACCGTTGCAGGATCAAGTTCAGAGACTCTGGCTGGAAAAAAGGTTGCAGGCATTACTGACGGTGTTTTAATTAAGGTTTCAAAAACCTTGAAAATTACTAGCGTGGTTCGAAGTTCGGTAGCTAAAGGAAAGCGAATTTGGAATAGCGCATCTAACTCTTTGCTACTTTCAGGTGAGGTTGTCGCATCAGGGAAAACTGAAACGGCTGTAACTAAGTTTTCCAGTACCTATGTTCCATCGTGGACCTATCGCTTTCCTGCAGCAGGTCCTGCAGTATCGGGATCAGCAAACCAAACTTTCTTTCTTTCTACCGGTGCGATTTCGCAATTGGTCTGGAGCCCTAAGTCGCCAACTCCCATCCTGATTACCTTTGACGCGAAAGGGGTCATCACAGCCGCTGACAGTGCCCCTGCGGGTCAACGCGAAGTGCTATCTGTCCTTAATTCGAAGGAGTTAGGGGTTTTAGCCCTTACTTCGAGCGCAGAAGTAGTTTCGATTTTTACCCCGAATCCGCGGTAACCTAAACCCCCGCACACACAGTGCGAACTTATGAAATGAGAGCGTGACTTATGGGTTCCGTAATTAAAAAGCGACGCAAGCGCATGGCGAAGAAGAAGCACAAGAAGCTTCTGAAGAAGACTCGCATTCAGCGCCGTAACGCTAAGTAAAAATTACGGCTTAAGAAGTGCCAGCTTGCCATTAATCGTGGCAAGTAAGTATTTAACTTTGTTAACAGTTACCCAAGCGCTCTGAGTAGGTTCAGAGCCTTGGGTACTGCTAACTAAACGTATTGCAGCTTGGCCGAGATCCTTCTTGCTTGTATCTAGAGCGCATAATCTCTCTTGGCAGTTAAAGATAATAGTTTTTCCATCGGTGGTCATGAACTCACCAGGTGTTCCAAAGTTCTCAGTTGTTAACTTTGAAATCTTTGTCGAATCGCTCAGCATCGCCCATCGAACTTGATTTGGTTTCGGTGCAGTTGCAGCAGAAGCGGCTAACCAAGTCGCCATTACATCACCGTTGATCTTCGCAAGGGCCACATCAAAACCAAAGACCGATGCTTCATCTGTCGAAATATCTAATGTTTGGTACTGCCATGCGGTTGGTTCGATACCAACGCGAGTAGCGATTCGAATTGCACCTGAGGTGATTTCCTTCTTTTGGTTCATCGCACCGACAGAGTCATATGCAACATGTGTCTTTGAACCATCAAAGATTGCCTGTACGTGGAAACCTACGTCACCAGTTGTGCGGCCATCAGTCTTGCGATCACCGTCGAGTAGTTCATATTTCCAGGCAGCGTTCTTATTCTTTACCGCACCAAGTAAAACACCTTGGCTCTCATCGCGGTAAAAGACCTGCACCGTACTTGCAGTAGCAACACATGCATTTGAAACACTTACATCACTTGATGTGCGAACTCGAATTGGATCTTCATAGTTATTTACCGAAGAACCATTTCCATCAACGGTTTCAAAGCTAAAACTCTTGCCATTAAAGGATGTGTAGCGAAGATCCTTTTCGCTTGAATCGCTATAGAAGATATGCAGTGTTTGTTTTACGCCGCTTCCATTAACGCACATGCTAATTGGGCCAGCAATTGTGTCCGTAGTTCTTCCGCTACTTCCACCAGCGCCATCGACAGTAACCTTTTTCCAAGTCTTGCCATCAAATGTGGCTAGCTTTAAATCACCGCTCTTGGTATCGGTATAAGCAACAGCAGGTTTTCCATTGAAAGTTGTGCTTGCAACAGTCTTACCATCAGCGCCGCTATCTAAAACAGTGCTCTTCCAACCCGCTTGAGGGATTACAGCCTTTGTGGTTGCTGGCTCTGAAACACCGAGTGCGTTCTTTGCAACAACAGTAAATGTATAAGAGGTTCCGTTTTTCAAACCAGTCATTAAGACAGGGCTGGACAATGTCTTCTTCTCAACACCAGTCTTAAGATTTTTAACAACATATTCGCTGATCTGTGCCGTGCGCAGATTGACCGGAGGGTCAAATGAAATTAACGCCGATGTGTCTCCGGTAAATGCTTGAACATTGCGAGGAGATTGAGGAAGATCAGTAGCAACACCTGCTGCTGGCTTGTTGCGCATATCTTCCATCATCGCCAATAAAAGTGGGCCTGGCTCGCGAAATACCTCACCTGGATCAAGGCTTGGTGTCATTACAGAATCAAGACCAGCTTTTGAAAATGTACTTTCATCTAAGTGCGATGTTGAAGAACCAGATTCATATCTACTTGGCGTGTACATCTTTGGTTTAACGCCACCGTTAGCTTTTACAGCTAACGGTCCAGACCACACCAATGAAGATGTAAGTGCTGTTCCAAGCTCCTTTGAAGGAGTTGGGAGATCGGCTAAACGACGACCATCTGATGTTTGTAAATAGGCATCAAAAGGAGTCGGTTGATCAAGACTTCCTAATCCAAAGTATGGGTCGTATGCATCATTTGAAAGGAAACCAAGCCCGTGCCCAATTTCGTGAATGAATACAGATTGAAGATCGTATTCAGCAGATCCGGGAACGCCATCACCACGAGTGTTCCAAGGAGCAGCAGAGTTCACTTGAACAATTAAATCTGGATTTGCCTTATCTAAATCTTTTCCAGCAAGAGCGTTTGCAGGTGCAGATGCATACCAAAGTGATGGATCTGGAGCACCAGAAAAAGCGGAAAAGAAACTGCCAGGACGCGCACTTCCGAGTACACCCCATGAACTAGAACGTCCCCAAGAAGCATCAACGCTAACAACTACATTGGATTTGAAGTTTGCAGACCACACATCGATTGCTGCTTGAACTTCCTTCTTTGCCCAATCGGGAAAGTTGTTGTACTTAACTTCAAACTTTGATTTTATTTCAAGATTTTTTGTAGTGGCAGATGTCTTACCTGCTGTGGTTGCTTCAGTTCCTGCGTAGATGTATCCCCAATTAGTTGCTGGGATCTGCTTAAAGGTAAGCGCCTGAGCTGGGGCGGTTGAAAGCAACGAGGCGGCAAGAGCACCAGCAATGGCGATCGCACGTAGCTTCCGGAGGCTCAGCATGGGCCAAACGCTATCAGTGCCTGAAGCGTGGTTTAAGGTCAGGGGTAGGAAATACCAATTCTCTAAGCAGATTGTCAGGCTAGAAAGGGCGGATTAATGACCCTCATAACAATTTATGGCCGAACTGGTTGCCATCTTTGCGAAGATGCATTAACGATTTTGCAATCGATGCAGCAGGAACTCAACTTTGAGATTGAAGAGATTCTTATTGATGGCGATGAAGAGTTATCTAAGAAGTACGGAGAACAAATTCCAGTAACTCTTATAGATGGTGTTCACCACGACATGTGGCGGGTTGATCCAGAACGGTTTAGATCTTCCCTTGAAAAACATCGTCAGCATCAATAATTTTGTATGAATATCCTTGTTCAGCAAGGAAACGTTGACGGTTCTGCGCAAAATCTTGATCAATAGTGTCACGAGAAATTACTGAGTAGAACTTTGCTCCACGTCCATCAGACTTTGGTCGCAAGATTCTTCCAAGGCGTTGCGCCTCTTCCTGCCGACTTCCAAAAGCTCCAGAAACCTGAATCGCAATAGTTGCATCTGGCAAGTCAATTGAAAAGTTTGCAACCTTAGAGACCACAAGACACTTAATCTCACCAGTTCTAAACTGATTGAAGAGAATTTCTCGTTCTTTAACTGGAGTTTCACCCTTAATCAGTGGCGCACCTAAAGTTTCTGAAAGATCATCTAACTGATCAATGTATTGACCAATAACTAGAACCTGATCATCTGCATGCTTTGCAACAAGCGCTTCAACAACATCTCGCTTTGTACGAGTAGTTGCACAGTTGCGGTAACGATTTTCTGGTTCTGCTGTTGCATATGCAAGACGTTCGGTCTCAGTCAGATTTACTCGGACCTCAATACATTCGGCAGGTGCGATGTAACCCTGAGCTTCAATTTCCTTCCAAGGAACATCAAATCGCTTAGGACCGATCAGCGAGAAAACTTCACCTTCCATGCCATCTTCGCGAACTAATGTTGCTGTTAGTCCTAGGCGACGACGAGATTGAATATCAGCTGTAAAGCGGAAGATTGGCGCGGGTAGAAGGTGGACTTCATCGTAAATAATCAAACCCCAGTCATATGAATCGAAGAGATCCAAGTGTGCGTAAACACCATTCTTCTTCTTTGTCATTACTTGGTATGTAGCAATAGTTACAGGTCGAATTTCCTTCTTTGCGCCTGAGTACTCGCCAATCTCATCTTCATTCAAAGAAGTGCGCTTAAGCAATTCATCGCGCCACTGACGTGCAGCAACGGTATTTGTAACCAAAATTAAAGTTGTCGCCTTCGCATGCGCCATTGCAGCTGCACCGACAATAGTTTTACCGGCTCCACAAGGAAGAACTACAACACCAGAGCCACCGTGCCAGAATCCTTCAGCTGCAAGTTCTTGATATGGACGAATCTTCCAATCCTTTTGCTTCAGCGAAATTTCATGTGCTTGACCATCTACATATCCTGCAAAATCCTCTGCTGGCCACCCCAGACGCAATAGTGATTGCTTAATCTGACCTCGTTGGCTTGGCAGCACTGTGATTGTTTCGGCATCGATTCGTGCGCCTAACAATGGAGCAATCTTCTTTGCGCGGATAACTTCTTCAAGTACAGCGGTGTCTGTTGTAATCAAAATTAATCCATGAACCGGATCCATCTCGAGGCGTAGACGGCCATAGCGAGACATTGTTTCGGCAACATCGATAAGAATTGAATGTGGAACCGCGTAACGCGAATACTTAATTAAGGTATCGATTACCTGCTCAGCATCATGACCTGCTGCACGAGCGTTCCATAAACCAAGTGGTGTTAAACGATATGTGTGAATGTGCTCGGGGGAGCGCTCTAGCTCTGCAAAGGGAGCAATTGCTCGTCGACATTCAACTGACATTGGATGGTCGATATCGAGCAGTAGCGTTTTATCGCTCTGAACAATTAGTGGACCATCAGTCATTAAGTAAATCCTTTATTAGCGCATGTAATAACCTGCTGCGATCTTCAAGGGTACTGATGTCTACCCATTCGTGCGCGGCGTGAGCACCATCTCCAACTGCTCCAAGGCCATCTAGAACCTGTGCACCAGCTGCAGCTGCAAAGTTTCCATCGCTTGCTCCACCTACAGATGCATGGCCAAGTGGCGGCATTCCAAGCTCTTTTGCAACCTTTTCAGCGCGTTCGTACAAAGCCATAGTTGAAGTTGTTTCTAATGGTGGGCGATTAAATCCACCAGTAACTTCGTAACGTGTATCCGCGTTAACTGGCTTTAAACCTTTGATTGCAGCATCAACCCGTTGAAGATCTGCCATCGAGTATGAACGAATATCAATATCAAGCACCGCTAAATCAGGCACTGTGTTAGTTGTATTTCCTGCATGCAATGTTGTCGGAACAACTGTTGTTCCATGCTCTGGGTTTGCCATCGCATTGATCGCAAGCACAGCATGTGCCATTTCAGTTGTTGCGTTAACACCTTTTTCTGGTTCAAGCCCGGCATGAGACGCCTTACCGTGAATCTTCACTTGGTACATCGCTGTGCCCTTGCGACCAGTTTTAACTTTGCCGTTTAATGTAGCTTCTAGAACTAAAACAGCTTTTGCTTTTGCAGAAATCTCTTTAATGAACTCTTTACTTGTTGCGCTTCCGGTTTCCTCATCGGTAGTAGCGATCAACGCCGAACTTCCAGAAATTCCCTTCATCGCATACAACGCTTGAATAAAACCCGCCTTCATGTCAAAGATTCCAGGACCTCGCGCCGCGGTGCCTTCAACAGCCCACAATGGATTAAATGAACCCTTAGGCCACACGGTATCTAAGTGAGCAAGAACGATTACATCTGGATTGGCAGCGCCCCACCAAAATACTGGGCGACCATTTACTTCACGAATCTCTGCAGGTGTACCTAATACTCGGGTAGCAATTTCATTTGCGAGAACAATAACTTCGCGGCATGCATCTAGATCTTCAGTTGGTGATTCCAACTTAACTAAAGCTTCGAGGTCTGCGAGCATGGGATAAGTCTATAGCGGTGCCACGCCAGTAATGCGTGGGATTCTGAAGGATTGGACCTCGCCAGTTGCATGATCCTTGGCGATTAATGCGCCTGCACTAATGCGAATTGGGTCGATGATTCGATGGGTGACTCCACCATTGTTATCGGCATATCCAATTGAAAGGGTCTTTTCATCAATTATGAATTGATTGAGTACTTCCATTGTTTCATTAGCGGTAGTTCGCGGAAGTTGGCCAAGCGCTTCACTTGCGACCTGGCGCAGTTTTGTTTGGCGATGTGAAGATTTTTCTCCTGTTCGCAATGCGCGTATCGCTGCTGTCATGCTTTCTTCAGTTGGGATTTCAACCTCGCCAATAATTCGCGGTGGACGCGGTTTTGCAATTGCTCTGTTTGAACGTGGCCCTGTCAGGATCATTCCGTTTGCTGATTCACCTGCGGGTAGGTATCCAGATTCACGCAAGATTCGCATCGCATCCGTTGCATCCATGTCGCAGATAACAACTTCGGGAGCAATTTGACGAAGTGCAAGTATTTCTAACTTCTTATCATTCATGATTTGAGAAATTAAAGCCGTGTCTTCGCAACGAATAAATGATTAAGTATTTCCTTCCCGCAACTTGCCGTGCTTCTTCGCAACATCTGCAATGAGATATTCAAGCGGTTGCGGCATCGGAGTTTTCGAAGTTTTGGCTAAGAAAGTTTTGATCTCATCGCCGGTTTTTCCATGGTCAAGTGCACGCCGGATCGTTGCTTCAGTAAATCGATAAACAGTTGCACCGCCGCGGCTTTCGATCTCGGCCATCATTGCCAATGCTTGAGAAATTTCATGTTCTAGCGGCCCAGGCGCAATTGCAGTGTTATCGCTCTGAATCAGAATGTGATCAACAGTCTTTGGTAGATCTTCATTAATTGATGAAAGATCATCACCATTTAGGAATTCAATACCGAACTTAGAGATTGCGCCTTGACCTGTAATTCCCAGCCATTCCGCTTCGCGCAGCGTCCATTCAGCTAACTCTTCTTGCAGAGATGAGTTTCGGCGAACTGGTGCACGCCACAGCAGGACCTCTTTAAAGCTATTCCACTCAGGTGCAATCTCTGGGTTTTCGCGCAGTAAATCAAGGGTTAAGGCGCGCACGCGGGCAGCGTTGACGCGATCTAGTTCGGGTCCTAATGCTGCAACATTCTTAGCTTCAGCGCGGCCAACTAATCCGCTCACGCGCGAAGTGATCAACCATTGCGACGCTAGTAGTTGCCAACGTTCAGAGGGGGTTTGCATCAGCCAGATATCAAATTTATTACTTGGCAAGATTCGATCATCTGCATCGATGCTCACTAGTGATGCAAGATAGGCAAGCTCAGCGATAAAGGCGGTACATGATTCATCGACACCTAAATGGGTTGCAACAACTTTAAGGTCGCGAACACCAAGGCCGCCTGCTCGTAATGCATCCGCAGGTTCATCCGCCCAAAAATTCAACAACTCTTCGACCCAACGCAAAACTGTAGAAACATTTGCGATAGCTGCCAAATTGATTTGACGAGAATCTCGCTTACTTCCCTTAAGCGCTGGCTCTTTTATGAAACGCTCTTTGTGAATTTTTCCACCACGTAATGCGATAGCAACATCTCGGGTAAGAATTACTGTTCGTTGATCAAGTGGAACTAAAAACTTTTTCTCAAGTAACCAAGCAACACCTGGGCCAGGATTTTTAATGTCTCCAACACTTCCGCGAGGTGGTCCCCACATCAATCTGTCCAATACCTTTTTTGCATCAGCAGGTGCATCATCAAGTTCACTTAATTTTAATTTCGCAAGCGATGCTGGTCCAAGGCCGGCGGGTTCAGCACCCATGACATCACGTAGCTGCGTGGGTAAGCGCATTCCATCCTCTGATGGGTAGATCAAACCTATTGTTATTAAATGCTCTAGAGCAGCTTTAGCCTCTTTATCTGTCAGTAAAACAACAGCTTTTTCATTGAAAGGTTCGTTGATTGAGGCAGCAGCTTCGAGCACTTGAAACTGCCAAGCATTTAAAGAGTCAATTGCGCGAGCAAGACTTGGAGCAGAGCAAGCACGCACTGCAAGAGATGCAATATCTGGCGGTACAGGGGTTATTAAATCGGGACGTGCAGAAAAAAGATTTATTAAGGCAGCATCATCAACACTACGTAGGTAGTCGGAGAAGGAGCGCATTTCCATAACTTGCCTACATTACTGGCATATTGGAAGGAGTTGTTAATTAGCCCTTACGTTTACGCGGGGTTAGCCATGTGGCAAGGGCTGCTAATCGCACAACAAGTGGAGAGATCGCTCTGCCGATAAAGCGTGCACGACGGAAGTCATGGATCGGCCAACCTTCTGCCATCGCACGTAAACCAAGAAGCGCATCGGGATTAATTGCAGATGGGTGACCCACGCATTGCAATAAAGGTAAATCATTATTGCTATCTGAATACGCTAAACATTGCGAAAGATCAAAACCCTTTTCAAGAGCAAGTTCTCGAACTGCAACCGCTTTTTCTTTTCCATGAAGAAGCGGACCATTCATCTTGCCGGTGTACAGACCATCTTTAATCTCAGCTTTACTTCCCAACGCTCCTGTTAATCCAAGACGATTAGCAATAATCACAGCCATATCTTCAGGTGCAGCTGTAACTAAATAAACTTCAACACCTTCAGATACAAGACCCTGGGCTATTTCAATTGTTCCCTGCCAAATAGCAGGAGATACATATTCATCATAAATATCTTGCGCGATGCTTTCGATATCTTTGACATTATGACCACCAATAAAATCTGTGGCCGCATCTTGGAAACGCTGAATCTCTTCCTTATTTTCCTTACCCGTTAAGCGAAATCTCAGGTTGGCCAAAACGAATCGCGAAATATCCTTCTTGGTGAAGTAACCGCGCTGGTACATACCGCGCCCCAAGAAGTAAATTACTGAGCCGCGAATAAGCGTGTTATCGACATCAAAGAAGGCAGCTCTTTTCTGCGTGAGTGCCATGTCACTACCTTAGCGATAGAAGAGGTTTTAGGACGCTTTATGCTTTCCCAATGAGTTCAACAGTGCATGTGGTTCGCCACGGAGAAGTCCATAACCCCGACAAGATTTTGTACGGACGTCAACCTGGTTGGCGTTTATCTGATCGCGGACAAGAGATGGCCAAGACAATTGGTGAATGGTCTAAGAGCCTTGATCTAGGTGCACTACATGTTTCTCCACTACAACGTGCGCAAGAAACGGCCGCTCCTATTGCAGCGGCTCATGACATCGCTATTACAACTGATGAGCGCTTAATCGAAGCTGCAAATATATTTGAAGGAAAGCCTTTTGGAGTTGGAGATGGCGTACTTCGTCATCCAGCAGCTTGGAAGCATCTTTGGAATCCTTGGAAGCCATCATGGGGCGAACCTTATGATGAGCAAATCAACAGAATGCTTGCGGCGATCTTTGCAGCACGTGATGCAGCAAATGGAAAAGATGCAATCTGCGTTTCACATCAACTACCAATTTGGATTCTACGTAGTGCGATCGAAAACCGACGCCTGCTACACGATCCTCGCAAACGCGAATGCACTCTTGCTTCAGTTACAAGCGTTCACTTCGATGACGAAGGATTTATTTCTGGATTAACTTACTCAGAACCAGCACGTCATCTATTACCAGAGAAGAAGTAATGAAAAAGTTTGCCGCTTTACTTTTCCTTGCGCTAACTCTTTCTGCGTGCGGTGGTGGCGGTAACTCTTCAAGTGAAGACAGCTTTGTATCCGGAGATGGATCAACAACTTTTATTAAAGTTGGCGATAGAAAAATCGCACCTGAAATTACAGGAATGACTTTATCTGGCAAGCAATACACATACTCAGGTAACTCTGTTGCTGTTGTAAACGTTTGGGCCTCGTGGTGTGCGCCTTGCCGTGCCGAAGCTCCAACACTTACCGCTCTTGCAAATAAGTACACAGAAGTTTCATTCATTGGAATTTTGACTCGAGATAATCCCGCTACCGCCGAAGCTTTTGAGCGTCGCTTCAAAATTCCTTATCCAACAATTATTGATGACTCAATATTGATCGGCTTCAAAGGATCGTTGCCGGCAAATGCCATCCCTTCAACGGTAATACTGGATAAAAAGGGATATGTAGCAGCTCGAATTTCAGGCACAGTTACGGTTGCTTCACTCAGCGCATTGATTGAAAAGGTGAGCGCAGAATGAAAGATCTATTTGTAGATCAGATTTTCTCTGGCGTCCTAATCACTGCATTTCCATTTGCTGTTATTGCCGGAGTTATTTCCTTCCTTTCTCCATGTGTTTTGCCGCTAGTCCCGGGCTATCTTTCTTTTGCTGCCGGCTTTTCTGTAAGCCGTGGCAAAGTTTTATTAGGGTCGCTACTTTTCGTACTTGGGTTTAGTGCAGTATTTGTTTCATTCGGAGCCGTATTTGGTGAACTCGGAAATACTTTGTCTGCACATGAAGAGTTCATTTCACGAATTCTTGGTTTGGTAACTATTTTCTTGGGATTCATCTTCTACGGTCGCTTTCCATTTTCACCAACAATTCGACCAAAGATGCGAACGACTGGTGGATTGCTCGGCGCACCGTTACTGGGAGTTTTATTTGGTATTGGTTGGACACCATGTATTGGGCCCGCTCTGGCAGCTGTGCAAACACTTGCATTTCAAGAATCAAGCGCTGTCCGCGGAGCGGTGCTGTCATTTGGCTACTGCTTAGGTTTAGGTCTTCCATTTATTCTTTCTGGTTTATCGCTCGATAAATCTGCGAAGTTACGTTCAATCATCTATCGCCGCGGCGATGTGATTTCTAAAATTGGTGGAATTTTCTTGATTGCTATCGGCGTTCTTGAAGTGCTTGGTTTCTGGTCCCAACTAATGAACTCGATGCGTTCACTTATCTCTGAATTCATTCCGGTGATCTAATGAGCCAACAGATTCAGCTTCCAGAGCTAGATAGCGTCGGTTTGTTCCGATACGCGTGGCGCCAACTCACAAGCATGCGCACAGCATTAATTCTTCTTTTGATGCTTGGTGTTGCATCTATCCCGGGTTCGCTCATCCCTCAACGCACACAAAACCCATTGCAGGTCAGTGATTACTTTAAGAATTCTCCCGAACTAGCTAAGTGGATGGACCGCTTTTCCTTATTTGATGTGTATGGATCACCCTGGTTTAGCGCTATTTATATTCTTTTGTTCATATCCCTAATTGGTTGCGTTTTGCCTCGCACGATTGAGCATTTTCACGCCGCGCGAGCTCTGCCGCCAGCTACACCTAAGAATCTGTCGCGGATGGAGCATCACTCTTCATGGGCTGCAAAAGGTGAGGAGCTAGATCTTGCACGCGCTTGGTTTAAATCAAAGCGATTCCGTGTACTAGAAAAAGATGGCTCAATATCAGCAGAAAAAGGTTTTGCCCGTGAAACCGGCAATCTCTTTTTTCACCTTGCCTTAATTTTAATCTTAATTGGAGTCAGCTTCAGTTCATTGTTTGGCATGCGAGGAGAAGCGATCATCAATGTTGGAGAGCGTTTTGTTAATACTCCAACTAGTTATGACACCTTGAAGTACGGCAAGCTTTACAAAGATTCAAACCTTCCAGCCTTTATGTTGACCGCAGATAAATTTGTTGCAAAATACAACGTTGAAACAAGTGCACCGGAAGATTACACGCTGAATATTTCGCTACTGCGAGATGATTTTTCTGAAATTGAAAAGAAAGTTATAAAGGTTAATAGTCCGCTAACTATTGGAAATACTCGAGTTTATTTACAGGCAAATGGTTACTCACCGATTGTTACGGTTCGCGATTCAAAGGGAAATGTTGGTTTCCAAGGTCCGGTGCCGTTCTTGCCACAAGATGGAAACTTGCGATCAATAGGTGCAATTAAAGTTCCAGATGCAGATCCACAAATTGGCTTTGTTGGATCCTTCGTTCCAACATATGCCCGAGATGAAAATGGCGGAGGCGCAGTCAGCGTTTTCCCTGAAGCGTTAGATCCACGTTTATTGCTATCTGCATGGACAGGTGATCTTGGTTTAGATTCAGGAGTTCCTCAATCTGTATACCGAATTGATACATCAGCTATGCAACAGATCGGCCTTAAAACTTTAAAGCCAGGTGAGAGCTTCCAATATGCAGGCGGTTCAATAACCTTTGAAGGATATGTGCAGTGGGTCAACCTAAATTTTGTGGCAGATCCCGGAAAGAAGTTCGCGCTTCTTGGAGGTATTGTTGCGATCCTTGGCCTTCTGGCTTCATTGTTTACACGTAGACGCCGAATTTGGATCCGTGTAGGTAACGAAGTTGAGGTTGCAGGTTTAGCTAAGAATGCTGCTCCTGGTCTTGAAGTTGAGATGCAAGCTTTTGTTCGGATGTTAAAGGGAGAGAAATAGATGTCACGTTCATGGGCTTACGCATCTAATTACCTTGTTTATTCGGCTATGGCTGTTTACACACTTTCATTCTTCGCCCATGCAGTTGAAACAGCTTGGGCTGTAAAGGTTCCAACAGATACAACAAAGACTTTGGATTACAAGCGCACCGAAAAAGTTGCACGTATTGCAACTGCGATGATGATTCTGGGATTCATTCTTTTATTTGCAGGAGTTATTGCTCGCGGTATTTCAGCTGGACGAGTTCCATGGGGAAATATGTACGAGTTCTCAATTACTGGCGCACTTGCTTTTACTGGTGCTTATCTTGGAGCACTTCGTAAATATGATCTTCGTTGGTTAGGTTTGTTAGTTTCGATTTCAGTACTTCTTACATTAGGAACAGCAGTTGCAGTTCTTTACCGACCAAGCGCTCCACTTGTTCCGGCATTGAAATCAACTTGGTTAGTAATCCATGTTTCCGCCGCAATTATTTCTGGTGGTGTTTTCTTATTAGCCAACGTAATTGCAGCTGCGTACTTGTACTTAGATAAAATGGAGTCAATGGGTGAACGCAAAGCCTGGGCTAAGCGACTTCCTTCACTTGAAGTTTTAGATCAACTTTCATATCGACTTGTTGCGTTTGTATTTCCATTGTGGACCTTTGCTGTTATCGCAGGTGCAATTTGGGCAGAAAGTGCCTGGGGTCGTTACTGGGGTTGGGATCCAAAAGAGACGTGGGCATTTATCACCTGGGTCGCGTATGCAGCGTACTTACATGCACGTGTAACCATTGGATGGCGTGGACGTCGAGCGGCATGGTTATGCCTATTTGCGGGCTCAACCTTCTTGTTTAACTATGTTTATGTAAATGTGTGGGGAACCGGAAAGCACACTTATTCGGGGCTTTAAAGCTTCCCTAGAAAATCTGGATCATCATCTGGCGGCAAAATACGTCGCTTTGGCTTTGGTCCGCCTAAACCCTTTGGTCGTCCTGCAATCCAATAAGCGATCGGTCCAATTGTTCCGATAAGAATAATTATCAGAATCCATCCCCACTTTGGAAGATTGCGAACCTGCGAATCATCTGTTCGCGCGCAATCTATCAATGTATAAATAGTGAATCCAACAATCAATAATGGAAGCAGTAGGCGACTCATGTTTTTATTGTATCGCTAAAGCAATCGCAAAGAGAGTGGCAAAAAGTAACTGTAGCTTTCCAGTGCGGCCTAACACAGGAATCAAATCTCTTCCGTTGGCGCCTCCAAGCACAACCTTTGAAATTGAAAATGTTAGGGGAGCGGCCAGCAAAGTTAAGAGAGCGGTTGGAATAAAGGTTGCAATTGCGGTGATGTGTGCGAGTACTAGTAACCCAACAAATGCACGACGAGCTTGTGTGTCCCCTAGGCGCACAGCAACTGTTCGCTTTCCAACTAAGGCATCTTGTGCACGGTCGCGGATGTTGTTAACCGCCAAGATTGCACACGCCAAAGCTCCCATCGGAATTGCGACGATGAAACTCAATAGTGTGACTCGTTCCGTTTGGGCGTAGAACGAACCAACTGTTGCAACTAAACCAAAGAAAACAAAGACTGAAAGTTCGCCCAGCCCGTTGTAACCGTAAGGATTCTTTCCGCCGGTGTATCCCCATGCTGCTGCAATTGAAAGTACGCCGATCGCTATAAGAACCGGAGAAGTAAGTAGGGCTAGCCATAGTCCGGCGATGCTTGCGATTAAGAATGAGATGTAAGCGGCGTTCTTTACCGACTTTGCTGATGCCAAACCACTTGCAACTAATCGGGTTGGCCCAATGCGATTGGCATCGGTTCCCTTAACTCCATCGCTGTAATCGTTGGCGTAATTAACACCGATCTGCAGCCAGATGCCTACCTTTAGGGCTAAAGCTGCACGAAACCAATTGAAATCTGGGCCTGCCAGGGCAGAGGCAACCACAACTGGTGCAATCGCAGCCGGAAGTGTTCGGGGACGAGCGCCAAGTACCCACTTATTCATGAGCAATCTCCTTCGCCAAACTCTTTCGATCAATCTTGCCAATACCTAGCAATGGTAGCGATGCAAGGTGGTGAATGCCTTTTGGTTTTGCGAAGAGGCCTAAATCTTTTTGTAAATGCGAAATGATTTCTTCATCTGCCACTGAACCAACTACAGCAATATGAAGACTCTGCCCCCATTGAGGATCTTCGATTGCGAACGCAGCACTTTGAACGTTTGGAAAGGCGATACTTAATGAAGCTTCAACTGAATTGAGTGAGAGATTTTCTCCACCTGTAATAATCACATCATCTGCGCGACCAATTACAAACAGCTTTTCATCTTTGATTTCACCTAGGTCACTTGTCTCATACCAACCCGCATCAAGTGAGATAGAAGATGCCAAGATTGGCCCTCTGATAAATACTTTTCCATTTCGTATATCAACTTCTACATTATCTAAAACTTCTCCATCGTAAACACAACCACCACAGGTTTCAGTCATTCCGTATGTGGTGATTACTTTGATGCCTGCAAGCTCGGCTTGGTTTCTCATTGAAGGTGAAAGTGCAGCACCGCCAACCAATACTGCTTGTGCAGATTTCAGATGATTCAGTAATCGTTGATCACCATTTAGAGCTCTAAAGAGTTGGGTAGGAACAATCGATGTGAAATCAACCTTTGGATATTCGCCCTCAAAGTTACGCAAATCAATAGGCAGCGTACCTAATTCAATTGCTCGCATAATTACATTGACTGCAGCGATATGAGTTAGCGGCAACAACAGTGACCAAGTTTGCCCAGGCTTTGCATTTAAGAATTTATTGGAAGCTCGCGCTGATGAAATGAGCGCTGTTGCGGTAAGAGAAACTTCCTTTGCTGTGCCGCTTGATCCGGATGTTCCAATAACAACCGCCGCATAGTGGGCGGCATGTTCGGATGTGATTTCTCCAAAGCCAAGGGTGGGGCCATCGCCCACGAGGGCTGATGTGATTTCTCCCGCTAATTGGGGGATTTCGCATGCAGGGCTGACCCGTGAAATTTTTCGTTGTGACGAGGTATCCATTGCCACCGTAGGCTATCGGTAGCAACGACGATGGAGGAAATGTGAGCAAGCCGATCAAGCGCGAATTTGGTAGCCGAGAGATTCCACAATGGGTGACCGCACCCGGCGGAGAAGATTTTGTAGATATCAAATATCAAATGGGTGATGGCATCGCCAAGATTACGATCAACCGACCTCAGGTGCGTAACGCTTTCCGTCCACAAACAATTATCGAATTAATCGAAGCCTTTGATTTAGCTCGAGACAACGAAGAAGTCGGCGTCATCATCTTCACGGGCGAAGGCACTGAAGCTTTTTGTTCAGGTGGAGACATAAGTGTTCGCGGAGATGATGGTTATCTAGGTGATGACAAGTTAGCTAAAAAGGGAATCGGCCGTCTCAATGTTTTAGATCTTCAGGTACAGATTCGTCGCACACCAAAACCAATCGTTGCAATGGTTGCAGGTTGGGCGATTGGTGGAGGACATGTTCTACATGTTGTTTGCGATTTAACAATCGCTGCAGACAATGCAAAGTTTGGACAGACAGGTCCAATGGTTGGCTCCTTTGATGGTGGTTATGGTGCTGGTTTGCTTGCAGCACATGTTGGCCAAAAGAAGGCTCGTGAAATTTGGTTTATGACTCGTGAATACGATGCCCAGGAAGCGCTAAACATGGGACTTGTAAATACCGTTGTTCCAGTTTCAGAGCTAGAAGCAGAAACCGTTTCTTGGTGTCGCGAGATGCTTCGCAACTCTCCAATGGCACTTCGTTTACTTAAGGCTAGTTTGAATGCAGCAACAGATGGTCTTGCAGGAGTTCAACAACTTGCAGGCGATGCAACCTTGTTGTTCTACATGACTGAAGAAGGTCAAGAAGGTCGCGATGCTTACAAAGAAAAGCGTGCACCAGATTTCGGAAAGTTCCCTAAGCGTCCTTAATTTATGGAACAACAGCTTCTAGATACTTTGCGCGTTGTGGCGCTGCCTACGAAAACCAATTTTCGAGGCGTCACAGTCCGTGAAGTAGCGTTATTTAAAGGGGAACAAGGCTGGGCTGAGTTTTCACCCTTTATCGAATATGGCGATGAAGAATGTGCACCTTGGCTTGCTTGTGCAATTGAAGCGGCATCTGCCCCAAGGCCGCATCTGTATCGCACTCATGTTGCGGTTAATGGAACGATCCCGGCGCTTAATGATGAAGCAGATCTTGAAAGAGTTGTTAATTCATTTCCGGGGGTTAAAACCTTCAAGGTAAAGGTTGGAACTCATGTAAGCGATGATTTACATCGCCTAGATGTGATTCGTACTTTGCGTCCAAATGCCGCAATCAGAATTGATGTAAATGGATTATGGAGCGTCGATGAAGCAGAAATGTTTCTAAACTCTGTTGGCGAGATCGAATATGTAGAACAACCATGCGCAACCATTGAAGAGTTACGAGAACTCAAGCAACGTGTTGATGTAAAGATTGTTGGTGATGAAGTTTTACGTAAGAGTGCAAATCCATTTGAGGTTGATTTAACAGATGCGGTTGATTACTTGATGTTAAAGGTTCAGCCACTTGGTGGAATCTCAAGAGCTCATGCATTGGCTGAGCATCACAAGCTTCCTGTGGTGGTATCGAGCGCACTTGAAAGTGCGGTGGGTATTAATTATGGCTTGATGCTTGCAGCGTCATTTGAAGAGATGAAATTTGATTGTGGGCTGGGTACAGGCTCGTTGTTAGCGAAGAATGTTGCAGAACTTCCAATAATTGATGGAAAGATTGAAATTAGTGATGTTAACCCTGTGCTTGATGGGCTGGATGTCAGTGCAGATCGATTCGATTGGTGGAAGAATCGAATCATGAGAACAGCGGAGCTTTTGTAGTGAATAACTCAACCTCACTAGCTCGCGTCGTTGTGCGCCAAATTATTGAAGCAGGCATCACAGATGTTGTTATTTCTCCAGGATCTCGTAACGCCCCATTGTCGCTAGCTTTCTTTGAGGCATCTCAAGAGAGCCTTATTAAGGTTCATATTCGAATTGATGAACGCACCGCTGCCTTTTTCGCACTGGGAATAATCAAAGCAACTGGGCGCCCCGTACCTGTCGTATGTACAAGTGGAACAGCGGTAGCTAATTACCACCCAGCGGTTTTAGAGGCGAGCCATACAAATGCTCCATTACTTGTTTTGACCGCTGACCGCCCGGCGATGCTTCGCAAAACTGGTGCAAACCAAACGACGGAACAAGCACGCATATTCGGAAAAGCTGTTCGCTATTTCGCAGATATTGACGGGCCTGTTTATCCAATGGAGTTGCCACTGGATTCTCTGCGAACTGGTCCGGTTCATTTAAATCTGCAATTTGATGAACCACTTTTGTCAGATGATTCATCCAATTGGTTATCTGAAGTTAATGTTGCTCCAAAGGAGTTTGTCCCGCGTACAAAGCCAGGCACACTTCGACTCGTTGGTGCTCGCGGTGTAGTTGTTATTGGTCATGATCGCGGTGGTTTGACGGTTGCTGAAATAACTAAGTTCACAAAAACTTTAGGTTGGCCAGTAATTGCAGAAGACCCCCTTTCATTTCCAGAAGCAGTTGCGCATGCTTCGATCTTTTTAGCTTCACCTGAAATTCGCAGCACTTTGATTCCGCAATCGGTTTTGATTATTGGTCGCACTACTTTGTCTCGGTCAATTAATGCATTTATTAAATCAAGCCCGATTTCATATGTGGTTGATCAGCGTTTAGCAACGGTTGACACCGATCGACAAGCAGATCGTAAGTTCACAGAGCTTCCTGTTTTGCAAGGTGTCATTCAATCCGATGAGTGGATCGCAAAGTGGACAAAGGTTTCAGAGCGAGCACAAAAACTAATTGCATCCCTTGATGGTTGGAATGAAGCGGTCATTGCTCGGACAATCGCAGCTGCTATTCCAAATGAAACCGCACTATTTGTTTCTTCATCTCGCCCAATTAGAGATCTTGAAGGTTTTGCAGCACCTCGGACAGGCGTAGATGTATATGCCAACCGCGGTTTGGCCGGAATTGATGGAAATATCTCAACCGCACTTGGAATCGCCTATGCGCACAAAGCCACAATTGCCGTGCTTGGGGACCTTTCCTTCCTGCATGACCTAACGGGATTAGTTAATAAAGAGGCTATTAACTGCCGTTTCATAGTGATTAACAATGATGGCGGCGGAATCTTTTCAACATTGCCACAACGTGGAGTCAATGGTTTTGAAACGGTTTTTGGAACTCCGCACGGCTTAAATCCAGCAGCGATTGCTCAAGCAATGGGTGTTGATGCAAAACAGATCTCATCCTTGAAGGAGCTTGAGTCAGAGATCAAAGCCCCAATTTCGGGTATCAGCGTAGTTGTATGTGATGTACCTGGACGTGAAAGTAATGCAGACAACTTGAAAGCTATTTACGATTCCTTAAGCTCTATTTAAGAGCGCTTCGCATCGGTGTGAACTTTGCATAAGTTTCTGCCAATTCAACATCTGGATCTGAGCCATCAACAATTCCACATCCTGCAAAGATTCTAATTGTGTCGCCATTTATCTGACCACATCGCAAAGCGATTCCTAGTTCACCATCACCTGCTGCATCAATCCAACCAACAGGACCAGCGTAACGACCGCGCGACATTCCTTCGATCTCTTGAATTAGAGCAGCAGCTTTTGGTCGTGGAGTTCCACAAACTGCAGCTGATGGATGAAGTTGTTCCAAAATAGTAAAGGCATCAATGTGCGCAAGAGTTTCAACTAATGCTCCTGTCACATCTGTTGCTAGATGCATAACATTTGCCAAGTGCAAAACAAATGGAGATTCAGGAACATTTGTAGAAGAACAGAATGGTTCGATTGCTTCGGCAACAGAACGAACCGCGTATTCATGCTCTGCCAAATCCTTTGATGAACGTGCAAGTGATGCAGCAAGTGCTAAATCCTTTGCATCATCTCCAGTCTTGCTGATTGTTCCTGCAAGAACACGTGAAGTAATCATTCCGCGCGAAAGACGTAACAGTAATTCTGGTGTTGCTCCGACTAATCCTGAAATCGAGTACTTCCAGGTTGTTGGGTATTCATCTGCCAATTTATTCAATATGGCGCGAGGATCAATGCTTTTTGATGAGGAAATAGTGATGTCACGAGCTAAAACGACCTTATCTAGATCGCCCTTTTGAATACGTGCGACCGCAGTTGCGACCCGTGATTTCCACGCTTCATCAGCTTCTGGTTGTTCATTCCAACTCATTGCACCATTTGAAACATGATCAGGAGCGGTTTTTAACACTGGCTGCGGATCTGATCCGATCCAGGTAATCCATGACTTACCGCTTTTGGTTCCAACTACAACCTGTGGAATAACTAATACAGAAACATCATCTGGTGAAAAAGAAAAAGATGTGAATAGAACCGGTCCGGTGCCGCTGCCATGAACAGTGTTAGTCACCGCTAATTTTTCTAATTGCTTCTGCCACCAATGACGAGCATCTGCAAATCTATGTGGACCGCTAACAGTTGTTGTGGCGTAAATTCCCCAACCAACTAAACCCTCACCACTTCGAACCCAAGCCAATGGTTGTGAATCAGGAAGTAAATCCAGCAATGGCAAGTGCTCGCCTAAGCGAGTTGTTGTGATGGGGATGAGTTTAGACATTGTTATTTGTTTTTACGATTAACTAAACGCCATACCGCTGGCAAAGATGTTCCAGCGATTGCAATCTTTAGTGCCTCGCCAACGATGAATGGAGTTAATCCTGCAGAAATTGTCCAGCTCCAACTTTGTCCTGTGTATTGGTGTAACCACACAAGACCAAAGGAGAATGTAATTACAGTTCCAACAAGCATTGAAGGTAGTGCGGTTAAAAACTTTTGGTCTAAGCGAAAACGCGCAAACTGTCCTAAGACAAATGTTGCAACAAGCATTCCAAGTAAGTAACCACCTGTTGCACCGATAATGCGATCGAGGCCATGCCCACTATTTGCAAAAACTGGTGCGCCTGCAATTCCAGCAAGCATGTACGTCGCAAATGTCGCGAAACCTAATGTTGATCCGTATGTAGTTCCAAGGATTAGAACACCTAAAGTTTGTCCTGTTACCGGAACCGGTGAACCAGGAACCGGAACTGCGACCTGTGCCAACGCCGCTAAACCAAGAACTCCACTAACCACCAAAACAGCGTTTGTAAGAGCTGTTGTGCGGGGGATGAGTGATGATCGAAGCGATGTAGCGGTGAGCGACATGGGATTCCCTTCAAGCGACTTAAGTTGTGGATGAGCCTACTTCAAGGGAGAATAGGGCTATGTCCCGCGCTAATCTCAACAAAGATCCCGATGAGGTCGCGGCAATGTTTGATGGGGTCGCCAAGCGATATGACCTGGTCAATGACCTTTTGAGCTTGGGTCGAACCAAGGCCTGGCGCAAAGCCGCTACAAAGATCATCGCCCCAAAGCCCGGAATGGTGATTTTGGACTTGGCTGCAGGGCCAGGATCTTCCTCTGAACCCCTTTTCAAGGCGGGGGCGACGGTATTTGCCACCGATTTCAGCGAGGGAATGCTGGCTCAAGGCCGAAAAGCCCGTCCATACCTCAACTTTTCAAAGGCTGATGCCCTGAATCTGCCCTTTGAGGCGGATAAGTTTGATGTTGTCACCATCTCCTACGGCCTTCGAAACACCGTGGATTTTGATAAGGCGCTGGCTGAGGCCCGCCGCGTGACCAAACCAGGCGGAAGAATGGTGGTTGTCGAGTTCAGCCACCCAACTTGGCGTCCGTTTCGTACCATTTATACCGAATATCTGATGCGCCTGCTTCCAGCTATTGCGAAGAAGACCGCCTCAAACCCAGATGCCTACATCTACCTGGCTGAATCGATCCGCGCCTGGCCAGATCAGGCGGCGCTCGCGGCTCGAATGGAGAAGGCGGGATGGACTGGGGTCACTTGGAAAAATCTGACCTTCGGCATTGTTGCAGTTCACAGCGGGATTAAGGGCTAGCGGTCACCGGCTAAGCCCATTCGACCTTAAGATTTCGACCGTGATATCCACATCAAATCCATACATTCCAATTTTGGTGATAGGCGCGATCGGCTTTGGCTTCGCCGCCTTCTCAGTTGTCGCGGGTGCGCTCGCAGGTCCAGCGCGTTACAACCGCGCAAAGCTTGATGCATATGAATGCGGAATCGAACCATCACCGCAAGCTGCTGAAGGCGGACGTTTTCCGGTTAAGTACTTCTTAACTGCGATGCTGTTCATCATCTTTGATATCGAAATCGTTTTCCTTTACCCATGGGCAGTTTCATTTGATGCACTTGGTTTGTTTGGTTTAGTTGAAATGGCAATCTTTATTGCAACAGTTTTTGTTGCATATGCATATGTATGGCGCCGCGGCGGATTGGAATGGGACTAAGCAATGGGTCTTGAAGAGAAAATCCCAAGTGGTTTTGTATTAACCACAGTTGAAAAACTTGCGGGATACATGCGCAAGAACTCGCTCTGGCCAGCAACATTTGGTCTTGCATGCTGCGCGATTGAGATGATGGCTGTTGGTTCAGCTGCGAAATATGACATTGCACGATTTGGTGGAGAAGTTTTCCGCGCATCCCCACGCCAAGCAGATTTAATGATCGTTGCAGGTCGCGTATCAAACAAGATGGCGCCAGTGCTTCGTCAGATTTATGATCAAATGTCAGCACCAAAGTGGGTTCTAGCTATGGGTGCATGTGCATCTTCAGGCGGAATGTTTAACAACTACGCAATTGTTCAAGGCGTAGATCACGTTGTCCCAGTTGATATTTATCTTCCAGGTTGCCCACCACGTCCCGAAATGTTGCTTGATGCAATCTTGAAATTGCATGAACAAATCAATGACACAAAGCTTGGTGCAAACCGTGCACAGATCATCAAGGAAGTTGAACTTGCTGCAATGAATGCAAAGCCAACTCACGAGATGAAGGGTCTTCTTGCATAATGACTGAAGGCATGTTTGGCGCACAAGGCACCGGCGATACCTCGGGCTACGGCGGATTAGTTCGCAAAGTAGCTACTCCAGGCTCATCAGAGCGCCCTTACGGCAGTTACTTTGATGAAGTTGCTGATGATCTAGAACGCGCATACCCAGAGTTTTCAGATGCCATCGAACGCGTAGTTGTAGATCGCGGCGAATTAACTTTGCATGTAAAGCGTGAAAAGTTAGTAGAAGTTTCTATGATCTTGCGCGACAAGTTGAAGTTTGAAATGTGCATGGGCGTTAATGGCGTGCACTATCCAGAACAAACTGGTCGCGAACTTCATGCTGTGTATCCATTACTTTCATTAACAAAGAATCAGCGAATTCGTTTAGAGGTTTCTGTTGCTGATGGTGATGCACATATTCCATCTGTTGTTGAAGTGTGGGCAGGCAACAACTGGCATGAGCGCGAGACCTTTGACATGTTCGGAATTATTTTTGATGGTCACCCAGGTCTTACTCGCATCTTGATGCCAGATGACTGGGAAGGTCACCCACAGCGTAAGGATTACGCACTTGGTGGAATTGCTGTCGAATACAAGGGTGCAACAACACCGCCTCCTAGTGAAAGAAGGAGTTACAAGTGACAACTTTTGATCCATACGCACCTTCACGTGAAACCACTGAAGGAAAAGTTTTTTCTGTTACCGGTGGTGACTGGGATTCATTAGTTCAAGACATCGGCGCAACGAAAGAGGAGCGCGTTGTCGTAAACATGGGTCCACAGCACCCATCAACTCACGGCGTGCTTCGTTTAGTTCTAGAACTAGAAGGCGAAACAGTTACCGAAGCTCGTGCAGGAATTGGTTACCTACACACAGGTATCGAAAAAAACATGGAGTACCGCAGCTGGACTCAGGGAACAACATTTGTAACTCGAATGGATTACCTAGGACCTCTTCACAATGAAACTGCATACTGCTTAGCTGTTGAAAAGCTTTTGGGAATTACCAATGATGTTCCAGAACGCGCAAGTGTTATCCGCGTAATGATGATGGAGCTCAACCGTATTTCTTCACACATGGTTGCACTTGGCACCGGAGCCCTTGAATTAGGTGCGATGGGCCCTATGTTCTTTGCATTCCGCGAGCGTGAAACAGTGCTTGAGATCTTTGAAATGATCACAGGACTTCGCATGAACATGGCGTACATCCGCCCAGGTGGAGTTCAGCAGGATCTGCCAGCTGGCGCTTACACAAAGATTCGTGATGGCGTGAAGTTAATGCGCAAGAACTTTAAAGACAACGCAACACTTCTTATTGGTAACTCAATCTGGATGAAGCGAACACAAGGAATTGGTTACCTAGATCTTGCAGGTTGCACAACCCTAGGTATTACAGGACCGGTTCTTCGTTCAACAGGTTTACCTTGGGATCTTCGCAAGGTTCAACCGTATTGTGGTTATGAGAACTACAACTTTGATGTTGTAACAGCAGATACCTGCGATGTTTATGGACGTTTCTTAATTCGCATGAATGAATTGGAACAATCACTTCGCATTGTTGAGCAGTGTGTAGACAAGCTTGAAAAACTTGAAGGCGCACCAGTAATGGTTGCTGACAAGAAAATCGCATGGCCAGCACAGCTTGCACTTGGTGGCGATGGACTTGGTAACTCACTTGATCACATTCGCCAGATCATGGGAACTTCAATGGAGTCATTGATTCACCACTTCAAACTTGTTACAGAAGGTTTCCATGTTCCTGCAGGTCAGGCATATGTTGCAATCGAATCCCCTCGCGGAGAGCTAGGCGCTTCAGTTGTTTCTGATGGAGGAACTCGTCCATATCGAGTTCACTTCCGCGAACCATCTTTCAATAACTTGCAAGCGACTGCAGCAATGAGTGAAGGCGGCATGGTTGCCGACATCATCGGTGCTGTTGCTTCAATTGATCCAGTTATGGGAGGCGTTGATCGCTAATGGCATTTTCACATGAAGATCTCCAGGTCATGGATTCGATCATTAAGCGTTACCCACGCTCTCGTTCTGCAATCATGCCTTTGCTGCACTTTGTGCAATCAAAAGCTGGTTATGTAACTAATGAAGGCATCGAAGTTATTGCAAAGTTACTTCAGCTAGAAGCCGCTGAAGTTACTGCTGTATCTACCTTTTACACCCAGTACAAGCCATCTCCAGTAGGCGAGTACCACGTAGGTGTTTGCACAAATACTTTGTGTGCAGTTATGGGTGGAGACGCAATCTTTGATTCATTAAAGGATCACCTTGGTATTGGCAATGACGAAGTAACAGCAGATGGAAAAGTTTCACTGGAACATATCGAGTGCAATGCTGCTTGTGATTACGCACCAGTTGTTATGGCTAACTGGGAGTTCTACGACAACCAGACAGTCGAGTCTGCAAAAGAGTTAGTTGATTCAATGCGTGCTGGAAATCCAAAGCCACCAACACGTGGTCCAAACCGTTTGGTTACTTGGAAAGAAGCATCAGCTGTTCTTGCCGGATTAAATGACGGACTTGCTCATGAAGGTGTGCAAGCTGGCGAACCGACACTACTTGGTTTGAAACTTTCGAAAGAGGGCAAGTAATGACAAAGCTAGCGCCAGTACTTTCTGCTCATTGGGATGAAAAAGATTCATTCACAATTGATGCTTACAAGCGTCATGGCGGATACACCGCATCTGCAAAAGCACTTGCAATGGATCCAGATGCAGTAATTCAACTTGTTAAAGATTCAGGTCTTCGCGGTCGTGGCGGAGCGGGTTTCCCAACCGGAATGAAGTGGGGATTTATTCCTCAAGGCGATAACAAGGATCACTACCTTGTTGTAAACGCAGATGAATCAGAGCCAGGAACTTGTAAGGACATGCCATTACTTATGGCTAACCCACACGTACTTGTCGAAGGCTGCATCATTGCTTGCCACGCAATTCGTGCAAAGCATGCATTTATTTATATTCGCGGTGAAGTTACACATGTTGCTCGCCGACTTAACCAAGCAATTGCAGATGCGTATGCAGCAGGAATTCTTGGTAATGGAATTGATGTAGTTCTGCACATCGGTGCAGGCGCTTACATCTGTGGTGAAGAAACAGCACTTCTTGACTCACTAGAAGGCTTCCGCGGACAACCTCGTTTGCGCCCACCATTCCCAGCTATTGCAGGTCTTTATGCACGCCCAACAGTTGTAAACAATGTTGAATCAATCTCTGCAGTTCCAGCGATTATTAACAACGGTGCTGATTGGTACCAATCAATGGGAACTGAAAAGAGCAAGGGAGCAACCCTGTACTCATTGTCAGGCCACGTTGCTAACCCAGGTCAATTTGAAGCACCACTCGGAATCACACTTCGCGAAATTCTTGATCTTGCAGGTGGAATTCGCCCAGGACATACCTTGAAGTTCTGGACACCTGGTGGATCATCAACACCACTATTTACTGCAGAACATCTTGATGTTCCATTGGATTACGAAGGTGTTGCAGCAGCTGGTTCAATGCTTGGAACAAAAGCACTTCAGATCTTTGATGAAACCACTTGTGTTGTTCGCGCAGTACTGCGTTGGACAGAGTTCTACAAGCACGAGTCATGTGGAAAGTGCACACCGTGCCGTGAAGGTACATGGTGGTTGGTACAGATTCTGCGCGACCTTGAAGCCGGTAAGGGAACAGAAGCAGATCTTGCGAAGTTGCTTGATCTTTGCGACAACATCATGGGCCGTTCATTCTGTGCACTTGGTGATGGCGCAACAAGCCCAATCACATCTTCAATCAAGTATTTCCGTGATGAATACATCGCTCACGTAACTAATGGATCATGTCCATTTGATCCTGTTGCATCAACTCTTTTTGCAGGGGCAGGTGCGTAATGACAAATGAAGTTGTAGACATGATCACCGTCGTAATCGATGGTTTCGAAGTCACTGTTCCAAAGGGAACTCTTGTTATTCGAGCAGCAGAGCAACTTGGAATCCAGATTCCACGTTTCTGTGATCACCCACTTCTAAATCCAGTTGGTGCATGTCGCCAATGTTTAGTTGATATTGAAATTAATGGCCGTGCATTTCCAAAGCCACAAGCTTCTTGCACAATTCCAGTAGAGCCAGGAATGATCGTAAAGACTCAATTAACCTCACCTGTCGCGGAAAAAGCACAGCGTGGAGTCATGGAGCTTTTGCTTGTAAACCACCCACTTGATTGCCCAGTGTGCGACAAGGGCGGCGAATGTCCCTTGCAGAACCAAGCGATGAGCACAGGACAAGGTTCATCACGTTTCGAAGGCGTGAAGCGCACATTTGAAAAGCCAATCAACATCTCATCACAAGTGCTGCTTGATCGCGAACGTTGCGTTTTGTGTGCACGCTGTACTCGATTCTCAGAGCAGATCGCCGGCGATCCATTTATTACATTGAATGAGCGCGGTGCTTTGCAACAAGTTGGTATTTACGAGAACCAACCATTTGAATCTTATTTCTCTGGAAACACAGTTCAGATCTGCCCAGTAGGAGCACTTACTGGCGCTGCATACCGTTTCCGTGCACGCCCATTTGATTTAGTGTCAACACCATCTGCATGTGAACACTGTGCATCTGGTTGCGATATGCGCACCGATGTTCGTCGCGGAAAGACATTACGTCGTCTTGCTGGTGATGATGCCTCAGTAAATGAAGAATGGAACTGCGACAAGGGTCGCTGGGCATTTAAGTATGTAACCTCAGTTGATCGCTTGAAGACACCTTTGGTGCGTAACGCAGCTGGTGTTCTAGAAGAAGCATCATGGCCAGAGGCACTTGCAGTTGCAGCAGCCGGACTAAAGGCAGCGAAGTCAGCTGTACTTGTTGGTGGTCGTGCAACTTATGAAGATGCATACGGTTACAGCAAGTTTGCTCGCGTAGCACTTGGAACAAATGATATTGATTTCCGTTCACGTGTTGCTTCAGATGAAGAACGTGAGTTCTTGGCAGCGCGAGTTGTCGGATCATCAACAACGTATCGCGATATTGATAAGGCTGATCAAGTTCTTCTCGTTGGTTTCGAACCAGAAGAAGAATCACCAATTGTTTTCTTGCGCCTATATAAGCAGTTCCGCAAGCGTGCTTTGAAGGTTGTTTCAATTGGTTCAAAGGAATCAATTGGCGTAGACAAGTTAAAGGCTGAGTTTGTAAAGGTTGCTCCTGGACAAGAAGCAGCAGCGATTGCAGCGCAATCACTTACAAGCAACTCTGTAATTCTTGTTGGAGAGCGTGCAGCTGAAAGCGCTGGATCGCTCAGTGCGGTTGCCGCGCTTGCAGATTCAACTGGCGCAAAGCTTGCATGGATTCCTCGTCGCGCAGGTGAGCGAGGTGCTCTTGAAGCAGGTGCAATTGGAAATCTTTTGCCTGGCGGACGTCCAGTAACTGATGCTGCAGCACGTGTAGATATTGCAGCAGTGTGGAATACAGATTCACTTCCAGCTGAAATCGGACGTACCTCTTCACAAATTATTGAAGCAATTAACGCCGGACAGATCGGTGCACTAGTTGTCGGAGGTGTTGATCCACTAGATAGTGACAACAGCCAAGCAACTCTTGCAGCACTTGATAAGGCTTTTGTTGTCTCACTTGAAATTGCTACAAGTGCGGTTACAGATCGCGCAAATGTTGTTCTTCCAGTTGCTGCAGTTACTGAAAAGTCTGGTTCATTCCTTAACTGGGAAGGCCGCGCACGTTCATTTGATGCAGCGGTTAGTGATTCATTAAATCGCAGCGACCTTCGCATCCTTTCAATGATCGCTGAAGAAATGGGAGTCTCAATTAATTTGGGAACTGTCACAGCTGCGATTAAAGAGCTTGCATCACTTGGTACATGGGACGGTTCACGAGTTTCCTTGAACAAGGTTGCAGCTTCTGCGCAACCTGCATTAAACGCGGATCAAGCAATCATCACCTCATGGCGCCGATTGCTAGATCTTGGAACTTTGCAACAAGGTGAAGAAAACCTTGCTGGAACATCTCGCCGCACAATTGCTGTGATCTCACCAAAGCGTGCGCAAGCACTCGGTGTTGTAGACGGCGATCAGCTAAAGATTTCAACAGAACTTGGTTCAGTAACGCTTTCAGCGCTTGTTGAAAATATTCATGATGACGCAGTCTGGGCTCCACGTAATTCTCGCGGATCTCAACTTTTGGTAAACCTAGGCGTCGCACATGGCGCAGTAGTTACGGTGGTGAAGGCATGACAACTGCACAACTCATTGGCGCAGATCCAGGTTGGCTCATTGCAGTCAAAGCGTTGGTTGTTTTTGCAATCTGCGTGCTTCTGACTTTGATGTCTGTATGGGCTGAACGACGCATCGTGGGTCGCATGCAGCAGCGTCCTGGCCCAAACCGTGTAGGTCCATTTGGATTAATCCAGTCTCTTGCAGACGGAGTTAAGTTAGCTCTTAAGGAAGACATCATTCCTACAGCAGCTGACAAAGTAGTTTTCGTACTTGCGCCAATCATTAGCGCAACAACAGCATTTATGTCCTTCGCAGTTATTCCAATTACTGGCGAAGTGACGATGTTTGGTCACAAGACCGCGATGCAATTAACCGACCTTCCTGTTGGTGTTTTGTACATTCTTGCTATCGCCTCAGTTGGTGTTTACGGAATTGTTCTTGCGGGTTGGTCTTCAGGATCTACTTATCCGCTACTAGGTGGACTTCGTTCAAGCGCTCAAGTAATTTCATATGAAATTGCAATGGGACTTTCACTTGTTGCTGTCTTTATTTATGCAGGATCAATGTCTACATCTGACATCGTTGCTGCTCAATCTTCATGGTGGTACGCAATCGTCTTGTTCCCATCATTTGCGATCTATGCGATTTCAATGGTTGGCGAAACAAACCGTGCGCCATTTGACCTTGCCGAAGCAGAAGGTGAGCTTGTTGGTGGATTCCACACCGAATACTCATCTTTGAAGTTCGCACTGTTCTTCCTTGCTGAGTATGTAAATATTGTTGCTGTTTCAGCTTTGGCTACAACCTTGTTCCTCGGTGGCTATAAAGCGCCTCCAGGGTTGGGTTTCACAGAATCATGGCTTGGTGGCTGGTTCACTGCGGTCTGGTTCTTCGCCAAGGTAATTACCTTCTTCTTCGTATTTGTCTGGCTACGCGGAACGCTTCCACGTCTTCGTTACGACCAGTTCATGCAGTTTGGTTGGAAGGTATTGATCCCTGTTTCAATCTTGTGGATCTTGGTTGTTGCAACATTGCGCGTGCTTTCTCTTCAGAATGCACCAAAAGCAGTTGTCATCGCCTTTGCAAGCTCGATCGTATTCATCATCATGGCGGTGAATGTTGGCTTTGAAAATGCAAAGAAAAAGAAAGCAGCTGCTGTTGCCGATGGCGACAATAAGGCTGAACCAAAGTTTGCTGTTCCATCTTTACCAATGGAAGTTTCAACTATCAATGTTTCGCAGAAGGTAGGGGGCGACCGTGGCTGAAAACCTCGAACCGTTAAAGCCAAAGGATCTTGGCATTAACGATGTTGAATATTATGAAGTAGAACAAACACCATCTGTTGGCTTCTTGGGCCACATGAAGGGGTTCTGGGTTACCTTCTCAACAATGTTTAAGAAGCCATTAACTGTTGAGTATCCCGAAGTTAAGGCACCAACAGAAGAACGTTTCCATGGACGCCACCAACTCAACCGCCACCCAGATGGCTTGGAAAAGTGCATTGGTTGCGAACTATGCGCGTGGGCATGTCCTGCAGATGCGATTTATGTTGAGGGCGCAAACAACACCGAAGAAAATCGTATGTCTCCAGGTGAGCGTTACGGCAAGGTTTATCAGATCAATTACTTGCGCTGTGTGTTCTGTGGTCTTTGTATTGAAGCTTGCCCAACTCGTGCGTTAACAATGACAAATGAGTACGAGCTTGCAGATGATTCTCGTGCGAAGTTGATCTTTGAAAAGCAGGATTTATTAGCACCATTACGTCAGGGAATGCTGATGCCTCCACACCCAATGTATCCAGATATGAATGACACCAACTATTACAACGGCGATGTCAAAGAGGCACATCCATCTCAGGATGTGAAGTAACCATGCAACTAGCCCTTCAAGTTGGTCAGACCGCTCAGCCAGAAGCTGTGATGTTTTGGATTCTTGCTCCTCTAGCTGTTGTTGCAGCGCTAGGAATGTTGCTAGTTAAGAAAGCTGTTCACTCAGCGATCTTGATGGCATTTGTAATGATCGTATTGGCAATCTTCTACATCGCTCAAGATGCCTTGTTCTTAGGAATCGTGCAGGTTGTGGTTTATACCGGTGCTGTCATGATGCTCTTCCTCTTCATTTTGATGTTGGTCGGCGTCGACTCATCTGACTCATTAACCGAAACAATTCGCGGATTGCGACCAATCGCAATTACTGCAGCTATTGGTTTCGGTGGATTGTTAGTTTCACTTCTTGGCCGTGCAACTCTTGGTCGTAACGCAGTTGGTTTATCTGCAGCAAATGCCGAAGGAAATGTTCAGGCGTTAGCGCAGTTGTTGTTCAGTACTTATGTTTGGCCATTTGAAGTTGTATCAGCGCTACTTATCACCGCAGCGCTAGGTGCGATGGTTCTTGCTCACCATCACAACACTCAACAACGCCCAACTCAGCGCCAACTTTCAATCAATCGTTTCCGTGGCGAATCACTTGGTAGCGCAGCGGGTCTGCCTGGCCCAGGTGTGTACGCACGCCATAACGCAGTAGATGTTCCTGCACTTCTTCCAGATGGAACTCCTGCTCCTACATCAGTTAACGCAAGCCTTGAGGCACGTGGTGACATGTTGGATTACAAGAAGTTTGATCTTGCCGAAATTAACACCAAGGTGGAGGAGGAGAAGTAATGAACGCAGCAAATTATCTATACGTATCAGCACTTCTCTTTACAATCGGAGCGGTTGGCGTAGTTGTTCGCCGTAACGCGATTGTGGTCTTTATGTGCATCGAATTGATGCTGAACGCAGCAAACCTCTCATTTGTAACTTTTTCACGTATCAATGGCGATCTCAACGGACAGGTAATGGCCTTCTTTACGATGGTTGTAGCTGCTTGTGAAGTTGTAGTTGGCCTAGCAATCATCGTGACGATTTATCGATCACGCCGATCAGCATCTGTTGATGATGCTAGTTTGTTGAAGCGATAATCATGACTACATCAACCAGCCTTGTTTATTTAATTGCTCTGCCTTTGGCAGGTGCAGCGTTTCTGCTTCTTGGTGGACGCCGTACCGATAAGTGGGGACACCTACTTGCTACCGCACTTTCTGCCTCATCATTCGGAGTTGGGCTTTACCAACTTTCACAAATGCTTGGTCGATCAACAGAGGCCCGTCCAGTCTCACAAAAGCTATTTGAGTGGATCAATGTAGGAAACTTCAATGTTGATGCAGGTCTTTTACTAGATCAGTTATCCATCTGTTTCGTACTTTTGATTACAGGTGTCGGAACTTTGATCCACATCTATTCAATTTCATACATGTCTCACGATCATGATCGTCGACGCTTCTTTGCCTACCTGAACCTCTTTATCGCAGCAATGCTTCTGTTGGTTCTGGGCGATAGCTACCTCAACCTTTATGTTGGTTGGGAAGGCGTTGGTCTTGCTTCTTACCTACTTATTGGTTTCTGGAATCAAAAGCCTGCGTATGCAACAGCATCTAAGAAGGCTTTTGTCATGAACCGTATTGGTGACATGGGATTGTCCTTTGCGATCATGATCGCATTTGCAACCATGGGTACCGTTTCATTTGCGGGCGTGGCAGAGCATGCGCATCACACATCTGAAGCTGCTCTAACTGGCATGGGAATCATGTTGTTAGTTGCCGCGGCAGGTAAATCTGCTCAGTTCCCATTGCAGGCATGGTTGGGCGATGCGATGGCGGGACCAACCCCTGTTTCTGCGCTTATTCACGCAGCAACAATGGTTACTGCGGGCGTGTACCTGATTACTCGTTCAAACTTTGTCTTTGATGCAGCTCCAACAGCGCAGCTATTAGTAGTAATCGTTGGCGCAATTACTTTGATGTTTGGTGCATTAATCGGTACCGCCAAAGATGACATTAAGAAGGCACTTGCTGCTTCAACAATGTCTCAGATTGGTTACATGATTCTTGCTGCTGGCCTTGGCCCAGTCGGATATGCATTTGCAATCATGCACTTGCTCACCCACGGATTCTTTAAGGCAAGCATGTTCCTTGGCGCCGGTTCGGTAATGCATGGCATGAATGATGAAGTAAATATGCGCAAATACGGCGCACTTCGTAAGTTCATGCCAATCACATTTATTACCTTTGGACTTGGTTACCTAGCAATTCTTGGTGTTCCACCATTTGCTGGTTTCTACTCAAAGGACATGATTATTGAAACCGCATTCAATGCAGGTGGAGCTAAGGGAATTATTCTTGGCGTGACCACATTGATTGGTGCAGCAATAACTGCGTTCTACATGACTCGCGTCATGATTCTTACCTTTACCGGTACTAAGCGTTGGGATGAGGATGCACATCCTCATGAATCCCCATGGTTGATGTGGCTTCCTATGGCGATTCTTGCAATTGGTTCTGTTACATCAGGCTTCTTGCTTTCACGTGGAGATGCGCTAGAAAATTGGTTGCATCCATTATTTGATCACCATGCAGAGCATGAAGGTCACTTGCTTGAGCCAATCGTTGTTTCTGGACTTGCATTAACAATGGTTGCAATTGGAGTTGCGATCGCATTTATGAAGTACTCACGTCAAGAGGTTGCAGCTGTTGCTCCTGAAGATGTTTCGGTATTTACAAAGATTGCTCGTCAGGATCTGATGCAGGATCGCTTCAATGAAGCGGTATTTATGCGTCCAGGACAGGCACTAACTGCAACCCTTGTTGCCGCTGATGAAGCGGTTGTCGATGGAACGGTTAGAGGAATTGGAAAGACTGCGCTGAGCTCAGGTTCAGCGCTGCGAGGCCTTCAAAACGGCTTTGTTCGCAGCTATGCGGCGTTGATCTTGATTGGTGCAATCGCACTAATTGCAGCGATTTGGGTGGTGGTTCTGTAATGAAGTGGTTAACACTATTAATGCTTCTGCCTCTTGCGGGAGCGGCGATCATTGCAGCGCTACCAAAGGCCAATGAAAAGGCGGCAAAGCAAGCAGCTCTTGTTACAACTCTTGCTGTAACTGCGGCAACTATTGCAATGGCGGTTGGATTTGAACGCGATAACGTCAATCTGCAGTTCGTCGAGAAGTACTCATGGATTCCTAGCTTTGGAATTAATTACGCACTTGGCGTAGATGCTATTGCTCTTGTGTTGATCTTGATGTCAACGATTCTTGCGCCAATTGTTGTGCTGGCTGGCTGGAATGAGGCTCACGGCGGACGTTGGAGTGTTAAGACTTTCTACGTATTAATCCTTGTACTTGAAACCATGATGATCGGCGTCTTCGCCGCAACAGATGTTTTCTTGTTCTATGTAATCTTCGAAGCAATGTTGGTTCCTGTGTACTTCCTTATTGGTGGTTACGGAACCGGAGAACGCGCAGCTGCAGCAGTTAAGTTCTTGATCTACAGCCTTGTGGGTGGATTGCTGATGCTTGCATCGATCATCGCGCTTTATGTGATGTCAGGTGCGCAGGGCGGACACACATTTGATATCAATGAGCTTTCAAAGCTTGAGATGTCATCAACAACGCAGAACCTATTGTTCTTAGGATTCTTCATTGCATTTGCAATCAAGGCTCCGGTTTGGCCATTCCACACCTGGTTGCCAGATGCTGCTCAATCAGCAACACCAGGAACCTCGGTTCTACTTCTTGGCGTGCTGGACAAGGTCGGTACCTTCGGAATGATCCGTTACTGCCTCACTTTGTTCCCTGAAGCGAGCAAGACATTCACACCAGTGATTATGGTTCTAGCTGTTATTTCAATTATTTACGGAGCATTCCTAGCAATCGGTGCGAAGGACATTAAGCGTCTAATCGCATACACATCGATCTCTCACTTTGGTTTCATCACAATGGGAATCTTTGCCATGACAAGCCAGGGCCACAGCGGTGCAACTTTGTACATGTTTAACCATGGTTTCTCTACAGCAGCTCTATTCCTAGTGGCTGGCTGGATGATTTCACGCCGCGGTTCTTCAACAATCGCTGACTTCGGCGGCCTACAGCGAGTAACGCCAGTGATGGCTTGGACATTCTTCTTGGCGGGAATGTCTTCACTTGCATTGCCTGGTCTTTCAAGTTTCGTCAGCGAATTCCTGGTTCTCATTGGAACATTCACTCGCTATCCGGTGCATGCGATTATCGCAACATTCGGAATCGTTCTTGCTGCACTCTACATTTTGATTCCGGTTCAGAAGGCTCTGCATGGTCCAACTACTCCAGGCAATGAGGCTTTGAGCGATCTCAACCTTCGCGAGAAAATTGCAATCGCACCAGTAATTGCAATCATCGTGGTGTTGGGCTTCTACCCATCACCATTGCTGAAGGTAATCAACCCAGCGGCATCACATGTGATTTCACAAATGGGATTCACTGATCCCGCACCAACTAATGGGGACAAGTAATGACATTTACAGCGCCAGTACTTTCGTACACACTTCTTTCACCAATGTTGATTCTGCTTGGTGGAGCACTCATCGGTGTATTAGTTGAAGCATTTGTTTCAAAGGCACTTCGCCCAGCGGTTCAATTAACACTGACACTTGGTTCGCTACTACTTGCACTTATGCAGGTGTGGCGAATCCGTGGGCAGCAATCACTAACAGCTGCAATGGGATCTGTAACAATTGATGGACCTGCGGTATTGCTTCAGGCATCGATTTTGATTATTTCGATTATCTCGGTTTTCTTAATTGCAGATACAGAAAACTTCACAGCACTTGCTGCTGCATTGCCAGGATCTGATGAAGAGCGCGAAGCTCTTAAATCAGGTAACCAGGTAACTGAGGTTTACCCACTTACTTTGTTTGCAGTTTCAGGAATGCTCTTATTCCCAGTAGCAAGTGATTTGATCACCTTGTTTGTGGCACTTGAAATGTTGTCATTGCCACTGTACTTAATGGCAGGGCTTTCACGCCGCCGTCGTTTAGCATCACAGGAATCAGCTCTTAAGTACTTCCTGCTGGGTGCATTTTCATCAGCATTCTTCCTATTTGGCGCTGCTTATTTGTATGGATTCTCAGGCTCAATCACCTTTGCTGGAATCCGCGAATCAGTAGTCGGTGGCAGCGGAAACGATGTTCTGCTTCTTATCGGTATCGCATTCCTTTCAATTGGTTTGCTATTCAAGGTTGGCGCAGTTCCATTCCATGCTTGGTCACCTGATGTGTACCAAGGTGCCCCAACCCCAGTAACTGCATTTATGGCAGCTGCTACAAAGGTTGCTGCATTTGGAGCAATGCTTCGCATTTACTACACATCTTTTGCAAATGCACAGTGGTCCTGGACCCCAATGTTGTCCGCAATTGCAATCGTGACAATGCTGCTTGGTTCTTTAGTCGCAATCGCACAGCGCGATGTAAAGCGCATGTTGGCGTACTCATCAATCGCTCACGCAGGTTTCTTGCTTTCAGGTGTTATCGCACTTAACAAGGCAGGTCTTGATGCAACGATCTTCTACCTCTTTGCATATGGCGTAGCCACTGTTGGTGGATTTGCGGTTGTGACCTTGGTTCGAGATTCATCAGGTGAAGTTACAGATCTCAACCGCTGGAAGGGCCTTGGAAAGCGTTCACCATTTGCTGCATCTGCATTTGCACTTTTCCTACTTGCTTTTGCGGGAATTCCACTTACAAGCGGATTCATCGGAAAGTTCTCAATCTTCTCTGCAGCTTATGAAAGCGGAGCGAAGGGCGTTGTTATCGCCGGTGTACTTTCAAGTGCGATCGCAGCCTTTTTCTACATCCGCGTAATCGTCTTGATGTTCTTCACAGATGCGACTGAAGATGGAACAGGTGTTGAAATTCCTTCAATCCTGACCCGTTCAACAATTGTTATCGCTGGCGTTGTGACTTTGGCCCTTGGTATTTATCCAGCACCGTTGCTGAACTTCATTACCGATATCGCTACATTCATTCGCTAATGTCCACTTTTGGCATTCCAAATGTTGCCCCTGCATTAGAGGAGCAATTAATTGGCCAAATGGCTGAAGTTGAATCCTTGTTGCGAAGCCACACCCGTAGCGAGTATCCATTTGTAGATGAGACTGCACATCACCTTGTAGCGGCCGGAGGCAAGCGTTTACGCCCCTTATTGACCCTTTTAACCGCTCAATACGGCAATCCAGCAGGCCAAGGGGTCATTGCCGCAGCTGTTGCCTGCGAGATCACTCACCTTGCAACTCTGTATCACGATGATGTTATGGATGAAGCACCACTTCGTCGCGGTGTCGAAAGCGCAAATATGCGATGGGGAAACACCATTGCAATTCTTACCGGAGATTTCCTATTCGCGAAGTCTTCTGATTTATTGGCAGATCTTGGTCCTGAAGCTGTTCGCCTTCAGGCTCGAACATTTGAACGTCTTGTTATTGGTCAGATCATGGAAACACAAGGACCAAACCCAGGACAAGATCCACTAGAACATTACTTAAAGGTTGTTGCAGATAAGACTGGATCATTGATTGCAGCATCTGCACGTTACGGCGGGATGATTTCTGGTGCACCCGCCGAAATTACCGACACTGTTACAGTCTTTGGTGAAAAAATTGGTGTTGCATTCCAATTAGCCGATGATGTTATTGATATTGCAAGTGAATCAAATCAATCTGGAAAAACTCCAGGAACAGATCTGCGCGAAGGTGTTCCAACTCTTGTGACATTAAATGTCATGAAATCAAATGATTCTCAAGATGCGGATCTGAAGCGCTTGCTCTCTGCTCCCATTACCGATGAACCAACTGTTCAGCAGGTTTTGGTTGCACTTCGTAATCACAAAGCACTTGATGAATCACGTCAGCAGCTTCATCAGGTTGCGAAAGAGGCGCGAGCTGCTCTTGGTCCTCTTCCGGTCAATGATGCAACAGGCGCATTAATGTCGCTATGCGACGCTGTTATTGACCGCTCTGCCTGATCTCACCAAATCAATTGCAAGGGTTGTAAGCGAAACCCAAATAATCAAGAAACCAATCCAACGTGCAGTTGGCATATCTTCATGTCGAATCCAGACACCCACCGAAAACTGCAAGGTTGGAGTTATGTACTGCAATAAACCAATTGTCGTGAAAGGTAAACGGGTTGTTGAACCGTTGAATAACAGCAAGGGGATTGCGGTAATTGCGCCAGCGCTCATAAGCAAAAGGGTTAAGCCCCAATGCTGACCGAACTGCCCAGTGCCCTGATTTCCTAGATAAATCAGGTATCCCAGGTAGAAAAAGGCGGAAATTGAGGTTTCGATTGCAAGGCCTTCAAGTGCGCCAAGTCCCAGCTGCTTCTTGATCAATCCGTAGCTACCCCAGGAAATCGCTAAAGCTAAAGCGATCCACGGCAAACGTCCATAATCAATTGTTAAAACCAAAACACCGATCGTCGCAATCGTTACCGCCGCCCATTGCAGTGGTCGCATCTTTTCTTTAAGAAGGATTACACCGAAGCCGATCATGATTAATGGATTGATGTAATAACCCAAAGATGCTTCAACAACATGGCCATTATTTGTAGCCCAGATGTAGACAAGCCAGTTAATTGAAATCAAAATAGAGGTCAAGAACAATTTCGCAGCAACCATTGGTCTTTTCAAAGTTACCAAGGTTGATTTCAAAGCTTTGGTTGCAGCAAGGACGATTACACAAAAAACTAATGTCCAAACAGCTCGATGCGAAACAATCTCTAGGGGATTGGCTGGCTCAAGCAGCGGCCAGTACAAAGGAAATGCACCCCATAAAGAGTATGCACTGATTCCAAATAAAAGGCCGAGCTTGTTCTTACTCAATTATCTAAAGTTCGTAAATTGAACTGCGAAGTCCCAGCCACCATCTTTGATCATGGCCATTGTGTCCTGAAGATCATCGCGACTCTTTGAAGTCACGCGAAGCTCATCACCTTGGATCTGAGTCTTTACAGATTTTGGACCCTCATCACGAATCTTCTTTGCAATCTTCTTTGCGTTCTCTGTTGAAATACCTTCCTTCAACGGAGCAGCGATCTTGTAAATCTTTCCTGACAGTTGTGGATCTCCTGCATCAAGGTGCTTCAGTGAAACACCGCGCTTGATCATCTTGTCCTTCACAACATCCAAAGCCGCCTTTGCGCGCTCTTCGGTATCTGCTTCGATCAAAACCTTGTCGCCTTCAAGTTCAATCTTTGAACCTGTGTTCTTGAAATCAAAGCGGGTCTCGATCTCACGAACAGCCTGATTAATGGCGTTATCTAGCTCCATGCGGTCGATCTTGGAGGTAACGTCGAAACTGCTATCTGCTGCCATCTGAGGGCTCCTTCACTCTTAAAACGCATTTTGTGCGTGTACCTGCCTAAGGTATCCTTTCCCCTCGCACTATCCATAATTGCCGCACTACTTGTTCGACCTTGGCGGGTTGCCCGAGCGGCCAATGGGAGGGGACTGTAAATCCCCCGGCTCTGCCTTCGAAGGTTCAAATCCTTCACCCGCCACCAGCTTTATTGCATCTCATTTGCATTTCGACAACTCGCACACCGACCAATAACATTTGCAACGGTCACGAGTTCCAGCATCAAGCCCCGGCTAACTGGACGGCAACCCTCCACCGCGGCGGGGTGCTCCGGGTGAAGACCAGGCCGATAGCCAACATCATCGGCAAGCGTGGGTCTAACTAGCTGTACTGATCAAGTTGGTTTGGTTAGTGATGATCCCCTGACACATTAGGAGATTACGTTGAAAAAGCGTTTCGCAATTTTCGTAGCAGTTGTTTTTGCAGCTGCTCTAACACTTACAGGATGTTCATCATCAGATTCTTCAACATCTGAAACAGCATCATGTGCAAAGGCAGATCTTGCAACTGTTACAGATGGCAAGCTAACAATCGCAACAGGCGAGCCTGCTTACTACCCATGGATTATTGATGACAAGCCAGAGACCGGAAATGGTTTTGAAGGCGCAGTCGCATACGCAGTTGCAAAGCAACTCGGATTTGATGCAGCAGATGTTGTATGGGTTCGCACAACATTTGATTCAGCTGTAACACCAGGAGAAAAGAACTTCGACTTTAACTTGCAGCAGTTCTCAATCACTGCAGATCGCCAGAAGGCAGTTGATTTCTCATCTCCTTACTACACAGCTCCACAGGCAATCGTTTCTTACAAGGGAAGCAAGATTGATGGAAAGACTTCAATCGCAGACCTAAAGGGCGCAAAGCTTGGTGCAGCTGTTGGAACAACATCACTTGATGCGATTGAAAGCCAGATCGGTGCAACACCACAGGTATTCAATGACAACGCAGCGGGTGTTTCAGCACTGAAGAACAAGCAGATCGATGGTCTAGTAGTAGATCTACCAACTGCTTTCTACCTATCAGGCGTTGAAGTTCCAAACGGTTTAATCGTTGGACAGCTTCCATCAACAGGTGCGGGAGATCAGTTCGGTCTCTTGCTAACTAAGGGAAGCAAGCTGACTTCATGTGTGACAGGTGCAGTTGATGCAATCACTGCAGATGGAACACTGGCTTCAATTACAGATAAGTGGCTAGCAACTGATGCTGGCGCACCTGTACTAAAGCCTTAATAGAGAATCAGAAGTAGAAGCGGTAGTTTGGCGACCATGACAGAGAAGCAAAGCTCTGCGTGGTCGCCAAGCTCACGTGAGATAGAACGCCGGAAGTCTCGGCGTGCGATAAGCCGCAAGCAAGCAGGTATTGCTGCGGCTTCTTCCATTCTTGTACTTGGCACCTTGGCTTTTATCTTGGTGACATCACCAGGTTGGGAAACCGTTAAAGCAACATTCTTTGATATTCAATATGGCAAAGAGGTTTTCCCAACAGTTATTAAAGGATTGTGGATCAATCTTCAATTAACTTTTATCGGCGGCGCAGCGATCGGTGTCATCGCATTGGGATTAGCCCTAATGCGAACCACCAAATCACCTGCGCTAACTCCATTTAGATTCTTAGCTACCGCCTACGTCGATATCTTCCGTGGCGCACCACTTATTTTGATCATCTTGTTAGTTGGCTTTGGTGTTCCGGCGCTTGGTCTTAAGGGTGTTTCAAGCAACGTAATTTTCTTAGGAACGGTTGCAGTTGTCCTTACTTACTCTGCATACGTTGCCGAAGTAATTCGAAGCGGAATCCTTTCGATTCATCCAAGTCAACGTGCAGCCGCCAGATCACTTGGTTTAACTTCAGGGCAGACCATGCGTTTTGTAGTTTTGCCTCAAGCAATTCGTCGCGTGGTTCCACCGTTGTTAAATGACTTTGTTTCACTACTTAAAGACACTGGTTTAGTGTCGATCCTTGGCGTGACAGATGCGGTGCGAGCGGCCCAAATCAATGCCAGCCGCACCTTTAATTACACTCCTTACGTAGTGGCTGCAATCCTGTTTTTGCTCATCACGATCCCAATGACTCGATATACAGACCGTGCAATTAGACAGCGCACTAGTGCTCAGAACTCGGAAGGTTCGATCTAATGAGCAATGTTCTAGAGCTAGTAAATGTGCGTAAATCCTTCGGAACAGAGCTTGTACTAAAGGATCTTTCGCTCTCTGTCCCAGAACACACAGCTACTGTTTTAATTGGCGCATCAGGTTCAGGAAAGTCAACGCTTCTTCGTTGCATTAATTTATTGGAATCTATTGATGATGGTCAGATTTTCTTGGATGGAAAAGAGATTTCAGATCCGCTGATAAATGTTGACGAGGTGCGACGTCGCTTAGGAATGGTTTTCCAATCCTTTAACTTGTTTCCACACAAAACAGTTTTAGAAAACATCACGCTTTCGCCAATCAAAGTTCACGGCAAGAGCAAGGATGAAGCTAATTCCCATGCGCTGCATCTGCTGAAGCGCTTTGATCTTGCAGACAAAGCAGATCAGTATCCAGATCGCCTCAGCGGGGGACAGCAGCAACGTGTGGCGATTATTCGCTCTCTTGCCGTCAGCCCACGCTTGCTACTGCTTGATGAAGTTACTTCGGCGCTGGATCCCGTGTTGGTGAATGAAGTTCTATCTGCCGTTCGCGACTTAAAGAGCGATGGAATGACGATGGTTTTAGCTACCCACGAAATGGGCTTTGCTACACAGGTTGCCGACGAAGTGTGTTTCCTTGAATCAGGCAACATTGTTGAGCGCGGAACTGCTGAGCAGGTTCTGCATAACCCTCAGAACCCAAAGACCCAAGAGTTCCTGAAGCGGGTCCACCAGGCTGGCCGTCTATAGGCTTGACGTATACCCCCGGGGGTATGGTACTTTTTCCTTAGGTACTCAACTAAGGAGATATAAAGATGTGCTCACGCGTTACATGTCATGTTTGCAAGAAGGCGACCTGGTCAGGCTGCGGACAACATATTGAACAAGCGCTAGCTGGAGTTCCAGAAGCAGATCGTTGCAAGTGCTGATCTAAATGTCGCGAATCGTTATTCTCGGTGCCGGAATTGCAGGCCATACAGCTGCACTTCACGCAAAGCGCCTTCTGGGAAAGAACAACCAAATTGTTGTAATTTCACCAAATTCAAATTACAACTGGATTCCATCAAATATTTGGGTAGGCGTTGGCAAGATGCAAAAGGAACAAGTTCTGTTCCCTCTAGCACCTGTTTACAAGCGCAAGGGAATTGAATTCCACCAGGCTCTGGCTAAAAGTATTTATCCAGAAGGTGATGCAACAACAGCTGCGCCTTTCGTAGAGGTCTCATACACCGATCCAACAAAGGCGAATGAAATTGGAAGAATCGAATACGACTTCCTAGTAAATGCAACTGGACCAAAACTCAACTTTGCAGCTACCGAAGGTCTTGGGCCTGATGGACACACGGTTTCTGTGTGCACAGCTGGACATGCTGTTGATGCAGCCGAGGCTTTGCAAAAAATAATTGCACGAATGAAGGCTGGAGAAAAACAAACTCTCGCTATCGGCGTTGGTCATGGAACATGCACATGTGAAGGTGCTGCATTCGAGTACACATTTAATGTCGATCACGAACTGCGAATGGCAGGCGTGCGCGATATGGCAGACCTGGTTTACATCACCAATGAGTATGAATTAGGTGATTTTGGTGTTGGTGGAATGATCTTTACCCAAAGAGGTTTCCAGACAACAAGTAAGTTATGGACAGAATCTTTGTTCCGTGAACGCGGAGTACGCGCAATTCTTGGCGCGCATGTCGAAAAAGTCGAAGCGGGTAAGGTTTTTTACGAGCAAGTTGATGGCACTAAAGATGTACTGGCCTTTGATTTTGCGATGCTCTTGCCTCCATTTAGAGGTGTAGACCTAAAAGCATTTAACAAGGCTGGCGAGGATATTTCTTCGACAATCTTTGCTCCAAGTGGTTTCATGAAGGTTGATGCTGATTATTCAGGAAAGCCTTATGAAGAGTGGAAAGCATCGGATTGGCCAAGCACATATCGCAATCCAAACTATCCAAATATTTTTGCGGTCGGAATTGCATTTGCACCACCTCATCAAATTTCAAAGCCTCGTAAATCTCCCAACGGAACAGTGATTGCGCCTTCACCTCCGCGCACTGGAATGCCATCTGGAATCATGGGCAAGCTTGCGATTCTTACGATTAAGGAATTGTTGAATAAGGGGCCACAAGCAGAGGTGCACTCAGCTTCAATGGCAAAGATGGGTGCTGCATGTGTAGCTTCATCTGGTTCTGGATTAACGCAGGGATCTGCTGCAGCAATGACTATGTTCCCAATTGTTCCTGATTATGAAACCTATCCAAATACTGGTCGTAGCTTGAAAGATACATATGGCGAGATCGGGCTAAGCGGTCACTGGATCAAGCTTTTGCTTCATTACATGTTCATCTACAAAGCCAAAGGCCGTCCTGGCTGGCAGTTCATTCCGGAATAAAAAGGGAGCAGATAATGGAAAATCCAAATGATTCAATTGCTCACGCACCACTACCAACTGAGAAGACCCTGCGTTTTCGAAAGAATCTTCTGATTCAACTTTGGCGATTTGTCGCAATTAACATCAAGATGCTCAACATGATCCGTAAGGGTCATCACCAAAAGGGGTAAATATGGCAACGAAGAAAATCTCACACGTACTTTCTGATGAAGAACAACTAGTTGCAATCGCTAAGCGAATTAAGCGCGCTCAGGGCCAATTAGGGGCTGTGGCACGCATGCTTGAAGAAGGTCGAAACTGCGAAGAGATTGTTACCCAGATGTCAGCGGTTTCAAAGGCGGTTAACACAGCTGCTTTCACATTGATTTCAGCCAGCTTAAAAGAGTGTCTTGTTGATAACAAAAACAACTCTGAAGCGGTGACCGCACAGTTACAAAAACTATTTTTAAGTCTTGCATAAGGAGAAATCATGAAGAAAGTAATTTCAGTTATTGCATCCATCCTTCTATTAGCGGGATGCTCATCTAGCGCGGCAGGAGTAACAAATATGAATGTTTCAGAGTTTTCAGGCAAGATCGCTGAATCAGGTGTTGTCATTCTTGATGTCCGCACACCTGGCGAGTTCATGACAGGACACATTGAAGGTGCCCAAAATATTGATTTTCAGAGCGGAAGCTTTGAATCAGATATTGCATCACTAGATAAGAATGCAACCTATGCCGTGTATTGCCGCAGTGGCAATCGTTCAGGTCAAGCCTCAGCAATCATGCATGAAGCTGGATTCCACAATGTTTACAACTTAGATGGTGGAGTAATCGACTGGGGTAACGCAGGCTTGCCATTGGTAAATAACTAATGCGCGTTGTTGTTATTGGTGGAGTCGCAGGTGGAATGTCTGCGGCTACTCGACTTCGTCGCCTAGATGCATCTGCCGAAATTATTGTCATTGAAAAAAGCGGTCATGTTTCTTACGCGAATTGTGGCCTGCCATATTATGTTGGCGGAGTAATCGAAGAAGAGAAAGATTTACTGCTTCAAACACCCGCAAGTCTTCACGCGCGCTTTCGTCTAGATGTTCGTGTTAGCACTGAAGTTCTAGCGATTAACCCAAGTAAGAAAACTGTTGCGATTAAGAATCTAGTAACTGGCGAAACAGCAGAACTTGATTACGACAAGCTAATTCTTAGCCCTGGTGCAGCACCAGTTGTTCCGCCAATTCCGGGTATTGAACGCGGAATGACGCTTCGCACCGTTGAAGATGTCGAAAGAATTGCCGCAAGTGTTGGCAAAAAACCGGCAAGCGCAGTTGTTATTGGTGGAGGATTCATTGGCGTAGAAATCGCCGAGAATCTAATTCATCGCAATATTCCTACCGCCTTGGTTGAAGCAACAGATCAAGTACTAATGCCTTTAGACCCAGAGCTTGCGACCTTGGTTGCAAAGGAGATGCGTTCGCACAATGTTGATCTGCGCCTGGGATCAAGCGTTGTTTCAATCTCCGAAGATTCTGTCGAGTTAGCAAATGGCGAAAAGCTTCCGGCTGAAATAGTTATTTTGGCTATTGGCGTACGTCCTGAAATTGGCTTAGCTAAAGCAGCAGGACTTGAAATTGGAACTCGCAATGGAATTAAGGTTGATGACTTCAATCGCACTAGCAACCCCGACATTTATGCGGTTGGCGATGCTGCCGAAAAGACAGATGCCCTAGATGGAAATGCAACATTGGTTCCACTGGCAAATCTTGCTAATCGACATGGACGTGTTGTTGCCGATCACATCTGCGGATTAACGGTTCGCCCAGTCAAAACCATCGGTACCGCCATCGTTAAAGTCTTTGACTTAATGATCGCTACAACTGGTTGGAATGAAAAGCGCTTAAAGGCCGCAAACCGCGATCATCAAGCTATTCATATTCATCCAAATTCACATGCTGGTTATTACCCAGATGCAAAGCAAATGACCTTGAAGCTGATCTTTGATCCAAAGACTGGTGAAATTCTTGGCGCACAAGGTGTTGGAATTGAAGGCGTAGACAAGCGCATTGATGTAATTGCAACTGCAATTCGCGGCGGCATTACTGCACCAGAGCTTGCAGATTTAGAGCTTGCATATGCTCCACCATTTGGTTCAGCGAAGGATCCAGTAAACATGCTTGGCTATGTTGCCGAAAATGTTGTGTCAGGTTTGTCAAAGGTCGCTCAATGGGATCAGATCGAGGAGTATCGCGCAAAGGGATATGAACTTCTTGATGTTCGTTCGCCCGCTGAATGTGGCCGCGGAATGATTCCGGGAGCGATCAATATTCCAGTTGATGAAATTCGCGAACGCCAATCAGAACTTAAGAACAAGAACATTCTTGTGAACTGCCAAGTTGGTCTTCGTGGTCATACGGGATCAATGCTTCTCAAGGAACTTGGTTTCAACGCAGTAAATCTTGATGGTGGGTATCTCACCTGGATTAATTCACCAGCAGCAACTAACTAAAGGAGAAGATTATGTGCAGCAGAACTACCTGTCGTAAATGTGGAAAGCCATCATGGAGTGGCTGTGGTCAACATATTGAGATTGCACTTAAGGGTGTTGCAAAGAAGGATCGTTGCCAGGGTCATGCAAATGATCCAAAGGAGCCAGGATTCTTCAGCAAGATGTTTGGTAAGAAGTAATTCTCAAGGCTAAAGCCCTCGTTGCGCTCCAGTTTGGTCTCTTAGGAATACTGTTTCTAAAGCCAACTGGAGCAATTCTTGTTGAATTAGAGAGCTTTGATTGGATCTCTTCCGCTCTGTATTTGTTTGCTTTAACTATTTTCGCATTTGCATACGTTGCTTTGCGTCCTTCGCTTCGTGTTTCACCAATCCCAAAGCCAGGTGCTCCATTGATAACTGTGGGTATTTACAAGTGGTTCCGCCATCCCATGTATTTGGGAGTTCTAATGCTTGGCTTTGGAATGTTGATTAACAACTTAAATATTGCATCAGCTTTAGTATTCCTAGCTTTAAGTTTAAATATGGTAGTTAAAGCTAACTACGAAGATCGTCTATTGCGCACGAGGCACCCTGATGCAATTGAGTATCAACAAAGAGTTTTAGGCTTATTGGGGAGGAAACGTGCCTAACTGCTTTACCTCGTTACTGACCTGGAGTGCGAAACGTTGGATCGTTGCTGTCACTGTCGGATTGTTAACGTACTTTGTTATTGCATTACCGACCGCTGTCGTTAAGAATCCAATTTTTGGTCGCGAAATAGCAGTAACCGATTGGTCTATTACAGTAATTGTGATTACCTCTATTTTGACTGGATTGTTGACAGCGACTTACGTTAAAAACGAATTCTCTGATGACAATCCCAAACAACTCAAAGTCGGAAGTGCTGGGGCATTACTTTCCTTCTTTGCCGTTGGATGTCCCGTTTGTAATAAAATTGCATTGATTGCCCTGGGTTATTCAGGTGCAATTCAATACTTTGCTCCGATACAGCCATACTTAGCATTGGTAGGCATAGCCCTATTGATGTTCTCACTACGGATGCGCCTTAACAATGAATATTCATGCTCATTACCTTTTCAAACAACAAATAAAGTGAACGGAGAATAAAGTGGCAGCAATTAATGTAACTGAAGCTCAGTTTGAGGAGCTCATCCTCAAAGAAGGCATTGTTTTAGTTGATTTCTGGGCCGCTTGGTGTGGACCTTGTCGATCATTTGCTCCTGTTTATGAAGCAGCATCTGATAAGTATCCAGATCTAACCTTTGCCAAGGTTGATACAGAAGCAGAACAGAACTTGGCTGCAGCTGCGGGAATCACTTCGATTCCAACGCTCATGATCTTTCGTGACGGACTCCTTCTGTTTAGCCAACCAGGTGCTCTTCCTGGATCAGCGTTAGATGATTTGATTTCACAAGTATCAGCGCTAGATATGGATGAGATTCGCAAGGAAATTGCTGCAGATGCAGAAAAGAAATGAGCGCTTCTGAAAAGTGGAAGAGAGATTTAGAAGCTTGGGCAATCCCTCAAGAAATTATTGAACAAGCCCCAGAGTCTCCCTGGATACATCCACCTGCTCTATTTCAAATTCCGAAACAAATAGAGTTAACGCCATCTCATCAAAAAGCGTTTGAAGCATTGCCTGTTGATGGATCAATTTTAGATATTGGTTGCGGTGGAGGTATTGCTGCATTTGCAATGGGAAGCAAAGCGGGAAAAGTTATTGGCGTTGATCATCAACCAGAAATGCTGCAGATGTTTACCCAAAATGCACAAGACCGACATGTGGATTCAATCGTGCATGACGGGTTTTGGCCAGCGGTTGCAGAGAACGTTGAAGTTGCCGATGTTGCAGTTGCACATCACGTCGTCTACAACGTGCAAGAGATAGTTCCGTTTATCACTGCAATGAATTCGCATGCACGAAAAAGGGTTGTACTTGAAATGCCACAACATCACCCGCTTTCAAATTTGAGTTCAGCGTGGAAACATTTCTGGAATTTGGATCGGCCAAGTGCACCGACACCACAAGATTTAATTGAAGTATTGAAAGAGATGGGAATTAATGCTCATCTGCAATTGTGGGATGGAAAATTAAGGCAGGAACGCGATTTGGATGAAGCGGTTGGTTTCACACGAATTCGCCTCTGCCTTCCGCAAGAAAAAGAGGCAGATGTGAGGATATTCCTGCAGGAAAATCCACCATCTGAGATTCGCCCTTTGGCAACGATTTGGTGGGATATTTAAGCAAGAAGTGCACCAAATGAATGGTCAATCGTTGCCTGATCGTTACCAATACATCCTATGAATCACCCTTAATTGAGCGTACATTTCCATGCGTCCAAGGGATTTGACCCCTCAAAACCCAATGACCTTCGAAGGCTCAACATAAGAGAAAAGGACAATGATGTCAGATCTAAATAATGGCATTTCCCGCCGTTCAGTACTTAAGGGTGCTGCAGTTGGCGGTCTCGGACTAGCAGCAGGTGGATCACTTCTTGCTGGTTGCGGAGATAAAGCAACAGGACCTCTTGCTTACGGTGCACGTTCCGTAGATGCAGGCCCAACAGCACAAAACGAAGCTTTGATCGCTGCTTACACAGCAAAGACAAAGAACGAAGTTAAGTACAACGCAACTGAGTCAAACGCATTCCAGAACAACCTCTCACAGTACCTACAGGGAACACCTGACGATACTTTTGAGTGGATGGCTGGATACCGTATGCAGTTCTTCGCAGAGCAGGGTCTGCTTGCAGATCTAACTGGCGTATGGGATGCAATCGGCGATCAGTACTCAGAGAGCTACAAGATTGCTTCAACAGGTCTTGATGGCAAGCAGTACTTCGTTCCAAAGTCTTGGTACCCATGGGGTCTTCACTTCCGTAAGTCAATGTTCCAAGACTTGGGATTGAATGCAGACAACGTAACAAACTGGGATGAATACCTAAAGATGCTTGATGGCATGAAGAAGAAGGGTCTTGTTGGTTTCGCTGCCGGAGATAAGGGCGGCTGGGAAGCAATGGGAACATTCGACATCATCAACGCTCGCGTTAATGGTTACCAGTTCCACGTAGACCTACTTGCAGGTCGCGAAAAGTGGACAGATGCAAAGGTTACAGATGTGTTCTCACACTGGGCTGAGTTGCTTCCATACATGAATCCAAACGTTCTAGATCTCGAGTGGGATGGAGCTATGCAGCTTCTTCTACAGAAGAAGGCTGGATCAATGCTTATGGGTTCATGGTTCGGTGGAAACTTCAAGGAGCAGTCAGAAGCTGATTACGCTGACCTTTCAATCATTCCATTCCCAGAAATTAACCCAGAGCACGGCCGCGACACTATCGATGCACCTATCGATGGTTGGTGTGTAGCTGCAAACGGTACAAATAATGATGGCGGAGCAGACTTCTTGAAGTTTGCTGGCGACATGGAAGGTGTGAACGCAACACTTGCTGCTAAGGATGCAAACGGAGCTCTTATCCCAATGACATCAGCAAACAGTGGCCAGGACACATCAACATACGATGCATTCCAGAAGGAACAGCTTGCTGTTATGGCGGAAGCAAAGTACATCACTCAGTTCCTTGATCGCGATACTCGTCCAGACTTCGCAGGCCCAGTTGTTGGTCCAGCAATTCAGTCATGGTTCAAGAATCCAAAGGATGTTGCAAAGATCCAAGATACTTTGCAATCACAATGGGATGCACTTCCTCCTCTAGCTTAATTAGTTGACTAAATTCGTTAATTTATTTAATTAGAGATAGGGTTACAAGTATGAGCTCGACGGCGAAAGACATCACTAAGGTCTCTCGCCGTCGAGCCTTTTCCAAGGCAGATCGCACAACACTTAGTGCATTCGTAGGTATTCCGCTTTTCTTCCACCTTTTACTTGTGTGGATTCCAGCGATATTAACAATTCTTCTTTCCTTCACTTATTGGTCAGGTATTTCAATCAGCCGAATCAAATGGGCTGGCCTTGCTAACTACAAAAATATTTTCTTTGACACACCAGCATTTTGGGAGGCGTTAAAGAACAACGTAATCTGGCTGGGATGGTTTGCACTTATTGCAACCCCACTAGGAATTTTGCTTGCATATCAAATTGATCGACAGATCCGCGGACACAAGTTTTATGAAACCGCGTACTACTTACCTGTTGTGCTTTCTCTTGCTGTAACAGGAATTATTTGGAACTTTTTACTTCGCCCAGATGGTTTTGTTAACGGACTTATGGGGCGCGATATCGATAACGCCATTTCATTCTTCGGAAATTACGACATCAATATCTACGTCATTTTAACGATCGCTTCGTGGCGGCATATTGGCTACATCATGTTGTTGTATTTAGCTGGCCTAAAGTCTGTAGATGCCTCTCTTCGTGAGGCATCAGCACTAGATGGCGCTACTGAATGGCAGACCTTCAAGAAGGTTATTTTCCCTTCAATGAAGCCTGTAAACATCATCGTTATCGTTATTACGATCATCGAGTCACTTCGTGCCTTCGATATCGTTTACATTATTTATGGCTCATCAGCTGGCTTCCCGATCTTGGGAACCCTGGTTTTCCAGAACATCGCCGGTGAGGGTGCATCCATGAAGGGTGCCGCGTACGCGGTGATTCTCTTCGCACTATCAATCGGGCCAATTATCGCCTACCTACGCACAACCTTTAAGAGTGATGTCCAATGAGTATTGACCTTTCACTTCAAGCCGCCGCTGCTAAGTACAAGAACAAGCAGAAGGTAAAAGACCGTTTTATCTCAGCCTTTATCGGATTGTTTGCGCTTGTCTGGATCTTCCCAATTGCTTGGACGATCTGGACTTCATTACGTCCATACAAGGATGTTCGCGCTAATGGTCTCTTCTCAATTCCAAAGACCCTGAATTTAGACAACTACACCGAAGCGATCTCTCGCATGGATCTTCCTTTGTACTTTTGGAATACAGCGGCGATCACAATTCCTGCTGTGGCCCTGACACTATTTTTTGGCTCTCTCATTGCATTCGTTGTTAGTCGTTACTCATTCAAGTGGAATGTTTCTCTTCTTCTACTATTTACTGCAGGTAACTTGCTGCCCGCACAATTAGTTTTCATTCCAGTGTTCAAGATGTACATCACATTGGGTAAAGCAGTCGGCTTCCCAAAACTTTTGTATGACTCACCATGGGGTGTTGTTCTGATTCACGTTGCATTCCAAATGGGCTTTGCAACATTTGTACTTTCAAGTTACATGAAGACTGTTCCAAAAGAGATTAGCGAATCAGCAATGGTTGATGGCGCAAGCGTCTTTACTCACTACACAAAGGTCATGTTGCCTTTGCTGCGTCCAGCGTTAGCTTCATTGGGTGTGCTGATGACAACCTGGATTTACAACGACTTCTTCTGGGCTTTGGTTCTCATGTCCTCCGATTCAAAGCGACCAATTACCTCTGCTTTAGGCCGCTTACAAGGTGAATTCGTAACGGATTACAACCTCTTAGCGGCTGGTGCGACTATCGCGGCACTGCCTACTTTGATTGTGTTCTTTGTACTTCGTAAGCAGTTTGTTTCAGGCTTAACTCTCGGCTCTACAAAGGGATAACTGTGAAGGCAATTCAGATCACCGAATTCGGTGGTCCCGATGTAATGCATCTAGTTGATCTAGATACTCCAACTCCAGGTGCAGGGCAAGAGTTAATTAACGTCTCTGCGATCGGAATCAACTATGCAGATACTCACCAAACAGAAAACTCTTATCTTTCACCGCAGAAACTTCCGCTAGTTCCAGGAATTGAAGTTGTTGGAACCACGGCAGCAGGAGTTCGAGTATTAGCACCAGTTGATGGCGGGGGATATGCGCAACAAGCTGTAACTCACTCGGCAACAATGATTGCGATTCCAGATGGCGTTTCAGATGAGCAAGCACTTTGTATGTTGGTTCAAGGTTCAACTGCGTGGCACATTTTGAAAACTGTCGGACATCTTCAACCAGGCGAAACAGTTGTTGTTCATGCTGCCGCCGGTGGAGTTGGAACAATTGCAATTCAACTAGCAAAGCTGTGGGGTGCAAAGGTAATTGCTGTTGCATCATCAGAAGGAAAGCGCGCACTTGCAACATCGTTAGGCGCTGATGCGGTTGTTGAAGCAACCCATGAAAATCTTGGCGATGCAATTAAAGCTGCAAATGGTGGCAAGCGTGTCAATCTAATTCTTGAAATGGTTGGCGGAAAAACTTTTGATGACAGCCTCGAAATTCTTGCGCCATTCGGTCGTCTTGTTACATATGGAATGGCATCACGTGTTGCTCCATCGATGATTCAGCCAGCAACTCTTATGGGTGGAAGCAAAACAATTACAGGCTTCTGGTTGTCACATTGCTTCGGAAGCAAAGAGTTGATGAATGATGTGATTGAAAATCTTTTTGCCTTGGTTAAAGAAGGAAAGTTGAAGCCGGTAATCGGCGCGACCTACCCACTGAGCCAAGCAGGCATCGCCCACCGAGCAATGCTGAGCCGTGAAACCACGGGCAAAATCACGCTAAACCCAAAGGAGTAGCCACCTCTTTTTTGCCAATCCTGCCTATGGGGGTAGGCTTCGCATTCGACCAACGCCCCCCTAGCTCAGTCGGTAGAGCGTTTCCATGGTA